>Ga0207646_10000188_pt1 | contig 84349 bp, 89 predicted proteins | sample KBSK5502metaG_FD_184343 | JGI IMG/M metagenome (GOLD analysis project Ga0207646, IMG submission 184343) | Corn, switchgrass and miscanthus rhizosphere microbial communities from Kellogg Biological Station, Michigan, USA - KBS K5-50-2 metaG... | ecosystem: Host-associated > Plants > Roots >... | reverse complement strand
GCCCCGGCGCATGGTGCCTGGACTGCCTCGTGAGGCATACACGCGACCGCGCCAGCGACGTAATCCGCGAGCTCGATACTCTGTTGGTTCGCAATGTCGAGGGCCGTTGCGGAACGTGCGCGGAGGTTGGGCCGGTCTTCTTCCCGCGACGGAAATAATCTCTCCGCTCTGCCCCCGACTGCTAACACGCGGAAAAAATCCTCCGCCCTCACCGCCGAGATGCGGGGGTTGCTGATGAACGTGTTCGGCAGCTGATAGCGAGCCCACATTCTTCTCGGGCCTAAGGTGTGCTACCTTGCCGCCGGCAAGAGTGTTGTGAAGCATCAGCCTATCGGTCGTTGGCGCCGGGTGACGGCTGCCGCTATCGCAGTCGTGCTGCTGGCGTTTGCCTTCGAAGCCGCGGAACACTCCGTCCATCATCTGCACGAGAGTGATGACGCTGCGTCAGAGTGTTGGGTAGCCGCCGCAGCGACACACACCGCAACGACCGCGCCGCCCGTGGTCGCGCTCGTTCCGGAATTGCCCCTTGTCGTTCGTGTCATCGGCAGCATCCATCCCACCGCTCCCGTGTCGCCCTCGCTCGACGCGGACCAGGAGCGGGGTCCTCCCAGCGCACTCTCCCTCTAAGCCCTCGTCGAGCTCTTACAACCGGAGCGGACAACGTGTGTTGTGTCGTTGTCCGCGTGGAGAGTGCCATGACTGGAAAAGGGCTGATGGTCTGTTTCGTCGCCATGCTCATGATCCTCGGGACAATGCGCGATGCCGACGCGCACGGGTTGATCGGCAAGTGCTTCCTTCCCGCGACGCTCGCGATCGACGATCCCTTCGTCGCCGACGAGTTGTCGCTGCCGACCATCTCACACATCAAGACACCAGCCTCGAGCGACTCGCCCGCCACCAAGGAGACGGACCTCAGCGCGGAATTCTCGAAGCGTCTGACTCCGGATCTCGGCGTCAGCGTGGGCGGGAGCTACAAGATCCTGGATCAGGAGCATGACGTAACCCTGAAGGGCTTCGACAACATGGACGTCACGCTGAAATACGTCTTCTTCCGCAACCCCGAGCATCAAATCCTCATAGCGGCGGGTCTGGGGTGGGAGGTGGGCGGCACCGGCAGTAAGCAGATCGCGGACTCGTTCGACCGGGTGATCCCACAGCTCTTCTGGGGCAAGTGCCTCGGCGACCTGCCGGACGCGGTGAGCTTCCTGCAGCCCCTGGTGATCACGGGCGTCTTCGGTGTTTCGATGCCGACCCGCCACTCGAACAAGGTCGTCAACGTCGATCCCGATACCGGCGACGTCGACATCCACCGCATCGCGAATGCTTCCATCGCCCAGTGGGGCTTCAGTGTCCAGTACGATCTCTACTATCTGCAGTCCTTCGTGCGCGACATCGGGCTCCGCTCGCCGTTCAATCGGCTGATACCGCTGGTCGAGTTTGCGATGCAGACGCCACTCGACGATCCGAAGATGGCGGGGCGGACGACCGGCACGATCAACCCGGGGATCATCTGGTTCGGGCGCTACGTCCAGGTCGGCGTGGAGGCGCAGATCCCGGTGAACGAACGGACGGGCAAGAACGTGGGCGTCCTGGCGCAGCTGCACTTCTACCTCGATGACATCGCGCCGCAGATCTTCACCTGGACGCCATTCCACGGCGTGCTTGGGCCGACGTTCCCGCGCTAGGGCGTGGGCGCTGATCCTGGCGGCGGCGCTGCTGCTGTCGCCGCGGCCAGCCGAAGCGCACGCGTTCCCCGACCACGCCGAGCCGCGCGTGGGTCACACCGTGGACGCGGCGCCTGCCCAGGTCCGTATCTGGTTCGACGGTCAGATCGAGCCCGTGTTCAGCACGATCCGCGTGGAGAACGCCGGCGGCCAGCGCGTTGACAAGGGTGATGGCGGCGTCAACGCGAGCGACAAGACGCTGCTCGAGACGAGCCTGAAGCCAGGGCTCGGATCGGGCAAGTATCGGGTCTTCTGGAGCGTCATCGCGCGCGATGGACATCGCACGGAAGGGGACTACGCATTTCGGATCAAGTGAGCCGGAGACACTGACATGGAGCTCGGCGCCGTTGTCCTGCGATGGCTGAGCTTGTCGGCCCTCGCGCTCGTCGTCGGCGCCCTCGTGCTCGAGGCCGTGGTGATGCCCGGGGAAGAACCCGCCCTCGGCGTCGCGCGCCGGCGGCTGCGCCGATCGGTCGTTGGCGGAGTGCTGTTGTTGATGGCGACCACCGCCGGGCAATTGATCCTTCGCGCCCAGGTCATGGTTGGCGGCTCCATGTTCGCCGCGGTCAGCGCGCTGCCGATGGTGCTCCTTCGCACTCACTTTGGAATCATTTGGATCATTCGGGGGGGACTCCTGGCCGCCGTGATCATCGCCGCTCTCGCGCCGACGCGAGCCGCTCGCTGGTCGGCGCTCGCTCTCGCAGCTGGTGTGGCGGCGACCACGAGCATGACGGGACACGCCGGCGATTGGGGGGACGCAACGCCGAGTGCGGGGATCGACCTTCTCCACATCTGGGCGGCATCAGCATGGACGGGCGGCCTCATGGCCCTGAGCCTCGCCGTCCTCGTCGACACTTCGGAGTGGCCGCCGAGCCTGTTCCCTCGGCTCGCGCGTCGCTTCTCGACGCTCGCGGGGTGGTGTCTGGCGATCGTTATCGCGAGCGGCATCTACAATGCGGTCATCCAGGTTTCAACGCCGGCTGCACTGGTGTGGACCGCCTATGGCCGGATCCTCGTTGTGAAGATTTTCCTTGTGCTCGCCCTGGCGGCGTGTGGAGCGGTCAGTCGCTACGGCATTGTGGCGGCATTGGGGCCGGGCGAGGCTACGGGGGTCGGCTCGCGGCTCTTTCGTCGCGCGTTTCCGCAGCTCGCCCATGCCAAGACCCGACCGGCGCCGGTGGCACTCTCGCGTTACGTCGCGTCTGAGGCGCTGCTTGCGCTGATCGTGTTCGGATGCACGGCGATGCTCGGCGAGTCGACACCCGCGCGGCATGCCTTCAAGATGCAACACGGCAGCACGATGAGCCCCGCTGACGAAGACTCGAGTCCGGCCACACCTCCTGCGCACGAGAAACGGCATTGACCAAGGTCAGAGAAGTAGATAATTGTGATCGGGCGCGCGGCTTCGGCAAACCGCTCTTGTTCCTCGTGTAGGGACTAGACGCCGTCCTCCGTGTAACGATCGGCCAACGCCATCTGGTCGGTCACGCCGATGAGCCGATTGAACTCCGCGAAGGGCATGTAGCGGTCGGTCAGCGAGCGCACGTCGTCGCGCTTGCGCAGCTCGGCCAGGAAGTCTGCGATAGCGCGCACGCCGACGAACAGCGTGTCGACGGGCAGGAGGATGATCGCGAAGCCGAGCTCGCGCAGCCGCGCGAACGGCAGGAGCGGTGAGCGGCCGCCGGGCGCGTAGTTGTAGAGAAGCGGGGTATCGAATGCGCGCGCGATGCGCTCGACCTGCTGCTCGTCGCGCGGCGCCTCCACGAACAGCACGTCGGCGCCGGCCTTCACCGCCGCCTCTCCACGGCGAAGCGCCTCATCGAAGTCCATCGCCGAGATCGCGTCGGTCCGCGCGATGATCTGCAGGTCGCGATCGCTCCGCGCGTCGGCCGCGGCGCGGATCTTGCCGGCGAACTCGCCGCGGGGAATCACCTGATGGCCCGAGAGATGGCCGCAGCGCTTGGGCGTCACCTGATCCTCGATGTGCAGCGCGGCCACCCCGGCGGCCTCGTAGGCTTGCACGGTGCGCCGCACGTTCAGCGCGTTGCCATAGCCCGTGTCGGCATCGGCGATGAGCGGGATCTCGACGGCGGCGGCCAGGTTGCGCGCGTGATCGGCCATTTCGGCCAGGCCCGCGTAGCCCAGATCGGGCAGGCCGAGCCGCGACGCGGATACGCCGTAGCCCGTCATGTAGACGGCGGGAAAACCCGCACGCTCGACGAGGCGCGCGGAGACACCGTCATAGGCGCCGGGCACGACGAGCCCGTTCTTGGCGGAGACGAGACGGCGGAGATCGGCACGACGGCTCATGGTCGCTCCTCGGAGATGGCGTTCACGCGAACGCGCGGGCGCGGGCGATACGCCGCTCGAGCGCGGGATGCGAGTACAGCAGGGCTTCCTTCAGTGGGTGCGGGCGGCGCTCCGCGAGGTTCAGTGTCGCCAGGCGTTCCATCGCGCCGATGAAGCCGTCCGGGTCGCGCGTGAGCGCGAGCGCGAAGTCGTCGGCCTGGCGCTCGACGTGACGCGAAAACGCGTTGACGAGCGGCGTCGACACGAGGCCGAGGACGGCGAGCACGAGCGCCAGCCACGGCAGGCCTGCGGGATCGGCCACGCTCGCGTAGCCGAGATGCCCAACGCCCGCGCGCAACGCCTGATCCGCCAGCCAGAAGGTGACGACGCCGAGGAGGCCGTGGACGGCCAGGCCGCGACGGATGTCGCCGTGTGCGTGGTGGCCGAGCTCGTGCGCGAGCACCGCCTCGATTTCCCCGGGCCCGAAGCCCGCGGCGAGCGTGTCATAGAGAAGGATGCGCCGCGTGCGGCCCAGCCCGACGACGGCGGCGTTGGCGGTGCGGCTCTTGCGTGACTGATCGGCGATCCACACGCCGACGGCGCGCACACCGGCGCGGTCGGCGAGTGCCAGCAGCCGCGCGGTGAGCGTCGTGTCGGCCAGTGGCGTCAGTCGAAAGAACATCGGCAGGATCCAGATCGGCACCACCGCCGTCATCGCGATCGCGAACGCGAACGCAAGCGCGGCGCTCGCGAGCCACCAGAGCGGCGTCAGCCTCAGCAGCGCGTAGACGACTTCGACGGCGGCGAGGCCGATGACGGCGGCCAGCGCGGCGGACTTCGCCCGATCGGCGAGCCAGCCCGCCAACGGCTGATGCAGCAGACCGTAGCGCCGCGGCAGGACCCACGACGACAGCCACGCCAGAGGAGCGCCGAGCAGCGCATGACCGACGCCGAGCGCCGCCGCCACGAGCGCCACCTGAGCCGTCGCGCTCTCGGTCAGCCGCGCGGCGAAGCCGGCGAGGAGCGGGCCGCCGCCCGCGAGCAGCACCGTCAGCAGATAGCCGGCGCCGAGCGCGAGGCGCGCCAGGCGGAGCAGCAGCTGCAGACGGTGATAGCGGCCGGAGTCCGGGTCGGCCATGCGGCGATTGTACACAGCGAGCGAGCGCGGCATACTCGGCGGACATGTGCCGACGGGAGCCGACGTCACCTGCTGCTACAATGAACGGGCGTTCAATCACTCATTTCGCCGCGTAAGAGGAGCCCCATGTTCGACTCGGTCGAGGACGTCCAGCAGCGCTTCAAGAGCGCGCGGTACATCGCGAGCCGGCGGATCTCCACCGTCGTCTACCTGTCGGAGCGCATGGGACGTCCCGTCCTCATCGAGGGACCCGCCGGCGTGGGCAAGACGGAGCTCGCCAAGACACTTGCCGACATCACGAGCCGGCCCCTGATCCGCCTGCAGTGCTACGAGGGCCTCGACGAGGGCAAGGCGCTCTACGAGTGGAAGTACGCCAAGCAGCTGCTGTATACGCAGCTGCTCAAGGATCGGATCGGCGAGCTGATCGCTGACGCGCCGTCGCTGCCCGACGCGGTCGCGCGGATCGCAGGCCAGGACGACGCGTTCTTCTCGTACCGATTTCTGTCTCAGCGGCCGTTGCTCCAGGCGATCCAGTCCGACCAGCCGGTCGTGCTGCTCATCGACGAGATCGACAAGGCCGAGCCGGAGTTCGAGGCGTTCCTGCTCGAAGTCCTCTCGGACTTCCAGGTCTCGGTGCCCGAGCTCGGCACCGTGAAGGCCAAGCACGTGCCGCTCGTCGTGTTGACGTCCAACAACGCGCGCGAGCTGTCGGACGGCCTCAAGCGGCGCTGCCTGCATCTGTTCATCGACTTTCCCCCGCCCGCCGAGGAGCTGGAGATCATCCGGCTGAAGGTTCCGGAGATCCCCGCGAAGCTGGCCTCCGCGGTGGTCGCCGCCGTGCAGAAGATCCGCGCGCTCGAGCTGCGCAAGCCGCCGTCTGTGTCGGAGTCGCTCGACTGGGCGCGCTCGCTCGTGATCCTCAACGCGCAGGCCCTCGACGCCGCGCTGGTGGAGTCCACGCTGACGATGCTCGTGAAGTACGAGAAGGACCTGGAGCGCGTGAAGGGCTCGCTGGACAAAGTTCTCGCTCCGTAGCGAGCGCGTAAGATGGACGAGCGGATTCTCGAGTTCATCGGCGACCTGCGCCGGGCCGAGCTGCGCATCTCGCCCTCGGAGGCGATCGACGCGCTGGCAGCCAGCGCCGAGGTCGGTCTGACCGACCGCGAGACGTTCAAGGCCACCCTCGCCGCCACTCTCGTCAAGGAATCGCGCGACCTCGAAACCTTCGAGCGGATCTTCAATCTGTACTTCCTCGACCTCCAGGCCCTCGGTGAGGGCATCAAGAAGGCGCTCGGCCCCGAGGACGCGCGCGTGCAGGACCTGCTCGACCGGCTGGTCGACGAAGATGGGCTCGAGCTCGACGACCTCACCGAGCTGCTCATGCGTGGCGAAGGCAGCGAGATGGAAATGGCCATTCGCGCCGGCGGGCAGAACGCCGGCCTCGAGCGGCTGATGTACTTCCTGCAGGTTGGCTACTTCTCGCGCAAGATCCAGGACAAGTTCGACTGGTCGGCGATCGAGCGCGACATCGAGAAGATCATGCGGATGCTCGAGGCCAAGGGGCTCGATCCCGGCCAGCTCGCGCGCATCCGTAATTACCTGGAGCTGCGGCTCGAGGCGTTCAACCGCATGATCCGTCAGCACGTCGAGCGCGAGCTCGAGCGCCGCGCGTACCGCCAGGGCGAGAAGCTCACGCGTGAGGTGCTGTCCGACAAGCCCCTGTTCGCGCTGACGCCGGAAGAGGTCGCGCAGATGAAGAACGTCGTGGCGCGGCTGGCGCGAAAGATCAAGGACGCGCTCGCGCTGCGGCAGCGGCAGGAGCAGAAGGGGAGGCTCGACACCCGGCGGACGATCCGGCGAAGTATGTCGTACGGCGGCGTGCCGATGGAGGTCTTCCTCAAGCGCCGCCACCGCGAGAAGCCGAAGCTCATCACCATCTGCGACGTCTCCGACTCTGTGCGCAACGCCTCGCGCTTCATGCTGCAGCTCGTCTGGAGTCTACAGGAGTGCTTCAGCCGCGTGCGCTCGTTCGTCTTCGTCTCCGAGATCGCCGAGGTCACGCAGGCGTTCGCGACCTATCCGGTGGAGCGCGGCATCGAATGGGCGCTGAAGGCGGCGCCCGTGGACTATCACTGTCGCTCCGATTTCGGCTTCGCGTTCAGTCGGTTCGCGAACACCGAGCTGGAATCACTCGACCGTAAGACGACGATCCTCCTGCTCGGCGACGCGCGGAACAACTACAACGATCCCCAGGCGTGGGCCCTGCGGCTCATCCGCGAGCGCGTCAAGGGCATCATCTGGCTCAATCCGGAGGGGCAGTGGGGCTGGGGGATCGGCGACAGCGTGATGCCGATGTACGCGCCCTCCTGTGATCTCGTGCGCGAGTGCCGCACGATCGGCCAGCTCGGTGAAGTCGTCGACAATCTCGTCCATCACTGGTGGCGCCGCGGTCGTTGATGGCCCGGCCGTTGCACTACGGCCAGGTGATGCGTCACTTCGTGATCGGGGTGCTGCTCGTTCTCGCCGTCGCACTGCCCGGCATGCTGCTGGCGCCCCCCACCGTCCCGGCGGAGGACGACTGCAAGCTCCTCGAAGACTTCGCGCGCACACCGGTCGGCGAGTTTCCCTCGGCGTGGAAGCCACGCAAGGACTCCGGGCGGGACGTCTACACGGTGCAGGAAGAGGGCGGCAAGCGGTTCCTGCGCGCGGTGTCGCGCGGCCTCGGCGTCCAGGCGGCGCGCGAGGTGCAGGACTGGGACCTCAACACCTATCCGATGCTGGCGTGGTCATGGCGGCCCCGCGAGTTTCCAAAGGGCGCGGACGAGCGGCAACCGAGCAGCAACGACAGCGTGCTCGCCGTGTACATGCTCGTGCCTCACTCGCGCATCGCCGGCCCCAAGGCCGTGAAGTACATCTGGAGCGAGAAGGCTCCTCTCGGCACGCACCTCGAGTCCAACAATGGCCTCACGCAGGTGCGCGTGCTGCGCAGTGGCACCGGCGGCCGGGGCGAATGGCAGCACGAAAAGGTCAACGTGCTCGAGGACTATCGCAAGTACTTCGACGCGCGGGAGGTTCCGAAGCCGATCGGCATCGCGGTCCTCACCGACGCGGACGACACGAAGTCGTCGGCCGCCGGCGACTACGCCGAGTTCAAGATCTGCCGGAAGTGACCCTCGCCGTCAGTCCGACCGGGCCGGCGCGCTCTGGCGCATACGCGCGCACGGATCGACGTTGTCGGCGCGCGCGGTGAACCACACGTAGTCGAACGGCAGCCGCGCCGCGCCGAAGCGCGCGGCGTAGTCCGCCGGCGCCGTCGAGCCGTCGGCGACCTCGACGAAGGCCACACTGACGACGCGTGCGTCGGGCGCGAGCGTCGCCAGCGCGCGTGGCACACCGCGATCCGTGCGGACGTGGCCCGCGCCCGCGATCAACACCGCGCCGTCGCGCTGGCCCGCGACGAGACGCTCGGCCATCTCGGCGTCCCGCGCGCGCTGCGCCGTCACCATGCCGGAGACGAGCGCGTCCCCGAGGACGCCGCAGTGCGCGGCGCGAATGTCGTCTTCGATCTCGCTCTGCGCGAGCGCCGGCCGGTTCAGGGCGTGACGGCGGACGAGCGCCGGCTCGAGCGCGCCGAGGTCACCGCGCGCGACCGCGCGCGCCACGCTGGGCGGCAAGTTCGCGGCCACGATCGGCAGACCGGCCGCGAGCGCGGCTTCGGCGATCGGCTGATAGAGGCGCCACGCCGGCCAGCCCGAGGTGCGCCAGCCGACGGCGTCGCCGAGACCCGCGGCGTCGCGCGGCGCCGCCGCCAGATGACGCTCGAGCGCGGGCGCTTGCGTCGTGTCGAGCATCTCGAAGGCGACGGCCGGGCGGCGGCCGCTCTCGATCATCCGGCGCAGCAGCCACGCCTGGAACTGATGGTGCTCGGGCTGATCGTGGCGCTCGCCGAGCAGCGCGAACCGCGCCGCGCTCACCGCCGCCGCCAGCGCGTCCATCGACACGAAGCGCGTGTTCGCCACGTCCCAGACGCGCCCGGTGAGCGGGTGATCGTAGCCAAGCCCGGGGTCGGGCGGCTCCGCGGCGCGCGCGAGCGACGTCAACGCCAGGACCATCGCGAGCGCGGCGAGGCGCCGGGGGATCACAACGCCAGCATACCTTTGCCGTGATAGCCTCGCCGGTATGACGAGCGGGCCACCCGCGGTCACGGCCGAGCAGGACGTCGGCGACGCGATCGAGGCGCTCTACGCGCGCGGCATCACCGACGGGCTGCCCGTCGTGCCGCCCACGCGCGAGCGCGTCGCGCGCGCGGTGGAGGCGAGCGGCCGGCCGGGCGACGAGCTCGTCGCCCTCGTTCCGCCCAACTATGGGCGGGCCACCGTCGAGAAGATCGCGGTCAACGCGGTGATGGCCGGCTGTCGCCCGGAGTACTTGCCCGTCGTGCTCGCTGCCGTCGAGGCCGTCTGCGACGAGGCGTTCGACCTGCACGGCGTCTCGGCGACCACCAATGCGCCCGCGCCGCTGATCGTCGTGAACGGGCCGATTCGGCGGGCGCTGGACATCAACTGCGGCGCCGGTCTCTTCGGCCCCGGGTGGCGCGCCAACGCCACCATCGGTCGCGCGCTGCGGCTCGTCTGCGTCAACGTGGGCGGAGCGCGCCCCGGCGTGGTGAGCATGTCGACGTTCGCCCATCCGGGGCGCTATACGTACTGCATCGGCGAGCACGAGGAGGCGAGTCCCTGGGAGTCACTGGCTGTCGAGCACGGCTTCGCCGCGAGCGACGACACCGTCGCGCTGCTTGCCGCCGACGCGCCACTGACCGTGTACGACCAGCGTAGCCGCACGGCGCCGGACCTGCTCGCCACGGTGGCCGCCAGCATGGCCGTCATCGAGCATCACAAGATGACGCACTGGGGGGACACGCTGCTCGTGCTCTCACCCGAGCACGCCACGATCGTCGCGGGTGACGGCTGGTCGAAGACCGACGTGCGGCGCTTTCTGTTCGAGCGGCTGCAGCGCCCCGTGCGTGAGCTCGTGCCGGGCAACAACGGCGGTGACGGCCTGCCTGAGCACGTGCTGCGCAAGTTCACCGATCCCGAGCACGATTCGACGCCCATTCCGAAGTTCCGCGCGCCGGAGCACATCAAGGTGCTCGTGGCGGGCGGGACGGCCGGCCGCTTCTCGGCCGTGGTGCCGGGCTGGACGTTCTCGAAAGGCAGCAACCTCGTCATGAGGAGGATCCGATGACCGAGTATCTCGATCCCACCGATTCCGTCGCGGTGCCCCGCAAGACGGCGCCGCGGCCCTCGAGCCTCGACGGCCGAGTGATCACCCTGCTCGACATCTCCAAGGCCAAAGGCGATCACCTGCTCGACCGCATCGAGGAGCTGTTGCGCGAGCGCGCGAAGCCTAAGGCGATCGTGCGCAAGAAGAAGCCGACCTTCGCACGGCCCGCGCCCGATCCGCTGCGAAACGAGATCGTGCAGGACACCGACGTGCTCATCGAGGCGCTTGCCGACTGAGGGTCCTGCACAACGTGCAGTGTGCACGACGGCGTGTTCTTCGAGGACCATGGCATTCCTACGGCGACGATCATCTCGACCGAGTTCGCGCGCGCCGCGAAGGCGCAGGCGGAGGCGCTCGGAGCCACCGGCTACCAAACGGTGATGGTGCAGCATCCGATCCAGCCGCTCACCCGCGACGAGGTGCGCGCGCTGGCCGACAAGGCGTTCGACGAGGTGCTGGCACGGATCACGGGGTAAGCGGCTGATGCTCGTCGGCGCTTTCGCCTGCGCGCACACACCGCAGCTCATCGCGCGACCGGAGACGGAGGACCGCGAGCTCGTCCTGCGCGTGCACGCGGCGTTTGCGCGCGTGCGGCGGCGGCTGGCCATGCTGCAGCCCGATGCCATCGCCGTCGTCGCCGGCGATCACGTCGAGGCGTTCTTCCTCGACGGGGTGCCGGCGCTGGCGGTCTACGCCGGCGCCGAGGCCGCCGGCACGTTCGGCCCGTACGACTACCGTTTTCCCGTCCACGAGCCGCTCGCCCGCGCCGTCGTCGAGCAGGGGATCGAGCGCGGCTTCGACCTTCTCTATACGCAGCACGCGCGGCTCGATTATGCGTTCTTCGTGCCGCTGCATTTCACGATGCCGGAGCCGGCGGTGCCGATCCTGCCGCTGCACGTCAACGTCTACCTGCCGCCGCAACCGACGCCGCGGCGCTGTTATGCGTGGGGCCGGGCGCTCGGCGAGATCCTCGGCGCGCGGCCCGAGCGCGTGGTGCTGATGGCGTCGGGTGGGATGTCGCATTACCCGGGGACCGATCGCTACGCGTCGCCCGACTACGACTGGGATCGTCGCGTGCTCGACGCCCTGCGAGACGGTCGCGCCGAGGAGCTGGCGTCGGTGACGGGTGAAGAGCTCGACAAGGCGGGCAACGTCGAGCTGCGGACCTGGATCACGGTTCTCGGCGCGGTCGGGAGCGCGAAGGCCGAGATCTACTGCTACGAGCCGTCGTGGCATCACGGCAACGCCGTGGTGGAATGGCAGGTGACGCAGTGAGCGACGCGCACTATCGCTTCCCACCCGCGGCGGCGTACTCGCTGAACCGCTGCCTCTACGCGCTGAAGTCGGACGACGCGTTCCGCACGCGCTTCCTCGCGGACGCCGGGGCGGCCATGGCCGAGCACGGCCTCGACACGGAAGCCCAGGCGGCGTTGCTCGCCGCCGATCGCGATGCGCTCGTCGCCCGCGGCGCGCATCCGTATCTGGTGTTCATGGCCGATCTGCGCCTGCGAATGGCGCGCGGCACGGGCACGTTCGAGTATTTCTGAGATCGTGCGCCGCGCGCGTGCTGTACGCGAAGGCGTTCTTCGATCTCCAGCTTCAATTTGCGCACAAGGTCACGACGCTCTCGGGGCTTCCCCTCTCACGCGTGCTTCTCGAGTACACCAATCTCTACGTCCGGTTCGGGTTGGGACGTGATTTCGATGCCGCGCATCCGACGTGGCAAACGTACCTCGCCGGCCTGACGGGCGGGCCCGACATCCACGAATGGACGTATGACTTCTACGTAACGCGACACGATGCGATGGCCGGGCCCGCGGTCGTGGCGACCGTCGGGTGCTTTTCGTATGCTCCGTTGAGTGCCGAGCGCATCCGGCTGCACTTCCACGATGCCGAAATGGAGGGGCACTCGCCACTCGCCGTCGAGCGCGTCGGCCGGCGGCTGGCAGAGTTGGCCGCACTCTTCGAGCAGGTGAAACGGACGGCGCGCCAGCCTCTTCGCGTCGTCGGGGCGTCGTGGCTCTACAATCTTGCGGCTTATCGTCGCCTGTTTCCGACCTCGTATGTGGCCAACGCGCGGGCGGGCGCCCCTCGCTTTCAACACATGCCGGTGTGGGGGCAGTTTCTGGATCGGTATGGCGCGGTCAAGGAACACATGATGCGTCCGTTGGACGCCCTCGAACCGATGCTTTCCCTTTCAGGCGCTCTCGGTCGAGGCTCCCGTGCAGGACTTCTACGACTTCTACGGAATCGCGTGACCGGCGGCGGCGTTACTCCGGCAGCCGCCAGACCCGCCCCTGCGGCGGCTCGTCGGTCAGCATGAACTGCGGCAGCGCCATCGACTCGCCGAGGTCCTGGAAGACCACGCGCACGCGGCGGCCGATGGCCACCTCTTTGGCGTCCTCGAACGTCACGGCGTCCGGCTTCACGAGATTGCCGATGATGCGCAGCGCCTCGTCTGCGGTCGGCTTCCCGCGCTGCTCGTCGAGCTCCACGAGCACGACCGCGTACGGCGTCGCGTCCTTGAAGCCGGGCTGGATCGCGTGCACGACCGTCTCGTACGAATAGATGGTCCCGCGCCCGCTGACCTCCTTCCACGTCCAGCCGAGGTCCATGCACCACGGACACGCGTGCATCGCCGGATAGCGCATCAGGCCGCACGCTTTACACGCGCGCAGCATCAGCCGGTGCTGGCGCGCGTGGGCGTAGTACTCCTTCCACTCGCTGTCGTTGTCCGGGACGATCAGCGCCATGCCGCGGTAGCTGACGGGCTGGGGCATCGCTATCTCCTCATGATCAGGGCCGAGCCCGTGGCCGGCATCGCCCAGCCGAGATTCATCGTGATCTCGGGGTCGCGCACCTGGCGGCACTTGCCGACCGAATAGTCGTAGCTGTGCTTGCCGTCGGCGGCGCCGGGACACGTGTCGTCCACGGTGCCACGCAGCTGGCGGACGTTCTCGATCACCATCGACATGCCGTGGGTGTAGCCCTCGCACAGATGACCGCCCGACGTGTTGTTGGGCCGCTTGCCGCCGAGCTCGATGATCCCGCTCGACACGTACGCGCCGCCCTCGCCCTTCTTGCAGAAGCCGTACTCCTCGAGCTGCAGCATCGTCGTGAACGTGAAGGCGTCGTACGAGCCGGTGACGTCCACGTCCTCGGGGCCGACGCCAGCCTGGCCGAAGACGATGTCCTTCGCGTAATAGCCCGCCACACGCGAGATCGGACCGTGCACCCAGTGATAGTCCACGCGCGGCTTGGACACGCGTCCGGCCACGCCCATGATGTACACGGGGCGGGCCTTGAGGTCTCGCGCGCGCTCCGCCGAGGTGACGATGACGCACGTCGCGTTGTCGGTCTCGAGGCAGCAGTCGAGCAGGTGCAGCGGCTTGACGATCCAGCGCGAGCCGACGACGTCCTGCACCGTCACGCGCTCCTTCTGGATGGCCTTGGGGTTCTGCGAGGCGTGCTTGCTGTGCGCGACCTTCACGTGCGCGACCTGCTCGGACGTCGTCCCGTACTCGTACATGTGCCGCATGAAGGTGAAGGCGAACGTCTGACCGGCGCTGCGCATGCCGAACGGCACCTGGGCGAGATCCATCCCGCGCACGGGCTGCGCCGCGCGGGCGCCGGTGCCGCCGATGCGGAACTCGGAGTAGCCGTTCATCGAGCGGTAGATCGCCACCGTGTTGCACATGCCAGCCTCGATGGCGCCCATGGCGAGACCGATGAGCGCCTCGGTGGACGAGCCGCCGCCCATCACGTCCATGTAGAAGTTCAGGCGGATGCCAAGGTCGGGCGCGACGTGGTTGGCGAACGTCGAGTCGCCGCCCTGATAGTCGAGCACCCCATCCACGTCGGAGGCGCGCAGGCCGGCGTCGAGGATGGCCTTACGCATGGCCTCGACGGCCATCGCGCGCGTCGTGCGGCCGGAGCCGCGCGAGTACTCGGTCTCGCCGACGCCGACGATGCAGTACTTGTCCTTGAGTGTCTTCATCGCCACGGGCGGGCTCCTTTGTCTGGGATCAGATGAGGCGGCCGAGCGGGCCGAGGTCGAGATTGAGATCTTCGGGGGCGAGGCCGAAGCGGCGGCCGATGTCGCGGATCGTTTCCTCCAGCCGCATGAGCGCCTGTCCCACGTCCTCGGTCTCCTCGGGCGTGAGCGTGCCGGCCTCCATGCGGCGAATCGCCTGGCGCTCCATGAGCTGCCGCAGGAATTCCACGAGCGTGAGGACGAGGCGCGCCACCGAGCGCTGCACGTCCTCGGGATCGGCGTTCCAGCGCGGCGGCGAGAGATCGCCGACGCGCCGCTCCAGCTCCGCGCGCAGCGACTCCAGCTCGCGCACGCGCAGCGACGGCTCGCGCGGGCCGTTCCGCGGCTTGGGCGGCGTCATCCCAACGCCTCCGGCGCGAACGCGTAGGGCGGCCATGGCCCGGTGGCCACCACGCGCACGGCGCACGGGCCCGAGCCCTCGACGGCAGCCCGGTAGGCCGCGGCGGCGCCGCGATCGATGAGGTGATAGACGCTGGCGAGGAGCGGCGGGGCGTCGTGCCGCGTGACGCGCTCGGCCCTCACCAGCCCATCGAGCAGCGGACGCAGCGGGGCCAGCTCCGGCGCCTCGCGGGCGCGTCGCCACTCGGCGCGCCGTGCGGCCAGATAGCGCGCGCCGGGACCGGCATCGCCGGGAGCATCGGCGGCGCGAGCGACGCTCGCCGGCGCGTCGCCGAGCACCCGCAGCGTCATCTGCTCTCGTCCCGCCACCAGCGCCAGCGCCTCGCTCAGCTCACGCGCGCGCGCGCGCAGCACGTCGGCCAGGCTGGATTCCGAGAGCAGTGAGCCGAAGCGCACCGGCAGGATAGCGTCGACGGCGTCGGCAAGCCGACGGACCACCGCGTCGTGCGCGCGCAGCGTCGCCTCGCTCACCGCGGGCGGCTCCGCCATCTCCCCCACCGCGACGAGAAGATCACCGACGCGCACGACGCGCAGCGGCTCTTCGCACAGCCCCGCGCCGGCGTCGGGCGCCGGCGCGTCACCGAGCAGCGCATAGACGTACACCTCACTCATTCGCCGTCCTGGCCCTCCGCGCCGTGCAGCCGGTCCGCGGCGCACAGCAACACCGACAAGCGCGCGTAGACGAGGTCGACGCCGGCCAGGCCGAGCACCACGTCGCCGGTGACCACGACGCCCTTCGTCAGCAGATTGTCGATGACCTCGAGGAGTGAAGTGTCGCTGGTCGCGAAGATCGCTCGCGCGTCGTTGCGCGTCAGCGGCCTTTTACTCATCGCACGTCCGCCACGAAGTTGTAGGGCGGCCACGGGCCGGAGAGCGTGAGCTCGTAGCCGTGATGCGCCAGCCGCGTGGCCGTCATGCGTGCCAGCTTCTTGAAGCGCGCGAGGCGTGTCGGCGTCACCAGGAATGCGGCGTCGAGCACGAGCCGCGCAGCCCCCTCGACGGAATCGGGCGGCCGGCGCCGTGCATCGTCGGAGGCGCCGGCGAGTGACTCGAATGCCGCCTCCACGTCCTCGCGGCCGCGCGCGAGGGCCTCGCGCACCGCCTGCTGCTGCTCTTTCTTCAGCACGAGAAAGCGGGTGCCCGTGCTCACACCGGCGGTGGCCCGCCGCGCGCCCGCGACACGGCGCCGCCGCGCCTTCACCTCGTCCAGGTGCACGCGGACGCCCCACTCCTGACGACCGGCCACCCGACCGAGCACGCGGTCGATGGCCGGGCGCATGCGCCGGATGTGCTCAACGGCGCGGTCGTCGGCGTTGAAGAGCGTGAGCAGCTTCAGCGGAATCGTCGTCGCCGTGCGCGCCGCGAACTCCACCACGGCCTCGTGCGCGGCCGCGCAGGACGCCACCCACTCGAGGTCGCGCAGCCTCGCCTCGAGTGGCGCGCTGCCGTAGCGCGCCAGCGGCGCGTCGCCGACGATGAGCCACACCCCATCGCCGCCGTCGAGCGCGCGCACGCGGCCGGTTCCGGGCAGGCCGCGCGGAGCGCGCGCGAGCACAGGTGCGCGGCGGCGCTGCACCAGACAATACACGTACGTCGCCGTCTCGTTCCCGTCGCTCATCCGTGTCGCTCGTGCCACCGCCACCTCCGAAGCCACCGTCCGAGGCTCGCGACCCCGCACGGCGGGGGCGCCTCGATGGGAGCCGAGATCATAGCGTACCGCCGCCCGGCGGCCGAGCGAACGGCGGCCACCAGGGCGGCGATCTCCCGCACCTCGACGGCGGCCGCGCGGCGACAGCGCTCACAGCCCGGCGGCGTGACGGTATTGACGAGCAGGGCACCCACGCCGATGCCGAGGCGGCGCAGCCCGCGGACCAGCCGCGCCGTCTCGAGTCGCGGCAGCGCGGCCGGGCGGGCGACCGCGACGACCCGCGTGCGCGCGGGATCGCGAAGGAGCGCCGCCAGCTCGCGCAGGTCGCGCGCGACGTCGAGCAGGTCGGAAGCCAGCTCGCCGAGGCCGACCACGGCCCGGTACTTCAAGAGAATCGAGAGGAGCGCGTGTACCCACTCCAGCGCGGCGTCCGGCATGGCGAGCAGCCGCAGCGCGTGGCCCGTCGGCGCGGTATCCAGCACGACGACGTCGTACCCGCGACGCTCGCGACCGAGCACGGCCTCGACGAGCGAGAGGACGCCGAACAGCTCGTCCAGACCCGGCGGAGCGAGGTCGATCAGCTCGCGCACGACGTCGCGGTCATAGGCGACGTCGAAGCGCGAGCCGCGCAGGAGCGCGTCGAAGACGTCGTCGACCGAGGCGCGATAGCGCTCGCGCCGCGCCGTGAACGCCGCCGCGGCGTCCAGCTCGCGGGCGAAGAGCCCGGGAACGCCGGCCACCGGTCGCTCGTCGTCGCCAAGTGGCTGGCCGAGCGCGTCACCGAGTGAGTGGGCGGGATCCGTCGAGAGCGCCAGGACGCGCGCGTCCGCGCGCCGCTCGGCCAGCGCCACGGCGACGGCCGCCGCCGCCGACGTCTTCCCCACGCCGCCCTTGCCGGCAAAGGCGAGCACGCGCACGCCCGGCGGCACCAGCTCGTCGAGCCACCCCGGCTTTTCGACCTCTGCCGTCGTCGTTCGAATCGCGCGAGGTCGTGAAGCCACGCGGCGAGCCGCGATCGTGGGATGCGGCGCTCGGCGCGCGAGCGCCGTGCCTACGCGTCGCAGCGCCGCGGCCCCACGCGGCTCGCGATCGAGCGCGGGCAGCAGCAACACGCGACGTCGCGGGAACAGGGCAGGCAGGCGCGCGATGATCTGTTGCTCGGCGGCGGTCCGTGCGGCGCAGAGCGCGCAACGGCCGTCGGCGGGCGTCACGCGGTTGACCACGATCTCGTCGACGACGATCCCCGCTTCCTCCAGCGCCGCGATTCCGTCACGCGCCTCCTCGAGCGCCAGCGGCTCCGGCAGCAGCACCCACGTGAAGCGGCAGCGCGCGGGGTCGCGCAGCAGCGCGTGCAGTGCTCGCGCCTGGCCTTCGATCTCCGCGACGAGCGCGTCCGCGGCGTCCCGGCGGTGCGCGCCCGCCAGGCTCTCGCCCAGGAATCGATGCTTGGCGAGCATGTCCGCGAGCACGCCGGCGATCCGGGTGAGCGTCTCGGGCATCGCGAGCAGGCGCAGCGTGTGGCCCGTCGGCGCCGTGTCGACGACGACGTGATCACTTGCCGCCGCCGTTGCCAGGCGGTGCAGCTCGACGAGGCCAATGAGCTCGTCGACCCCGGGCAACGACAGCGCGAGCAGCCGATCGACGTCGTCTTCGTCGAGGTAGGTGCCGCGGGCGGCGATCGTGCGCAGCGGGCGGCGACGCGCGGCCAGCCAGCGTTCGAGCGCGCGGTCGGCGTCCAGCTCGACGGCGGCAAGGGCACCACGGCGCGTGACGATACGCGCAGGACGCGCGGAGAGGCGGCGTTCGAGGGCGTCTCCCAGAGAGTGGGCGGGGTCCGTGGAGACGAGCAGCACGCGCCGCCCGCGCTCCGCGGCGGCCAGCGCCGTGGCGGCGGCGGTCGTGGTCTTGCCGACGCCGCCCTTGCCGCCGAAGAAGCGGAATATCGCCGCCGGCGTCACCGCTCGGCGGCGGCATCCTCGGCGTCGGCGTCGCCCGAACCGTCGTCGAATCGCGCCTCGATACCCGTGATCCGCATCTCGCCGGCCGCCGGCGTCGGTCCGAGCTGGCGCTCGCGGATCTCGCGCAGGCGGGCGAGCAGGTCGGTCTCGATGGCGGCGAACTCCTTGTTCGAGATCTCGCCGAGCTCCAGGCGCATCTGTGCGGCCAGCAGCTCCTCGCGCAGCACGCCGTCGTCGTTGAGCTGGCTGTCCACGGCCGCGGCGATCTTGTTCAGCACGAACTTGATTCCGCCGACCAGCAGCGTGTCGATGATGATCACGACGTCGATCCGCGGTGGCCGGCCACCGAGGCGATGACGGACGCGAGATGATCCGGCGCCACCGGCTTGGCCACGTGCGTCGCGAACCCCGCCTCGAGCGCCCGCGCGCGATCCTCCACGCGCGGATAGGCGGTGAGCGCGATGGCCGGGGTGTGCGCTCCGCGCGCGGCGTCCAGGCTGCGTACACGTTGCAGCAGGGCGTAGCCGTCGCCGTCGGGCAGCCGAATGTCGGCGACGAGCACGTGCGGCCACTGGCGCTCGAAGGTCTCGACCGCCTCCTGCACCGAGGTCGCGATGAGGATGACCGCGCCGAGGCTTTCGAGGCTGTCCTTGAGCCACAGTCGTGCATCCACGTCGTCTTCCACCACCAGGATGCTGAGATCGTCCAGCCGGGGCGCGCGCGCGGTCGACGTGCTGACCGAAGCCACGCCGGCAGCCATCGGCAGGGTCACCGTGAAGGCCACGCCGCCGGCGTCGCCCGCGCTCTCGGCGTGGACGGTGCCCTCATGCAGCTCGACGAGGTGGTGCACCATCGACAGGCCGAGGCCCGGCAACGGGACGCGACCCGGGCCGGAGTCTCGCACCTCGATGACGACGTCGCTGCCCGCGCGCCGCAGCGTCACATCCACGCGGCCGTTCTCGGGCGTCACCTTGATGGCGTTCGAGAGAAGGCTGCTGACGATCTGTCGCAATCGCTCGGGATCCGCGGCCATGACGCCCACGGTCCGGTCGATCACGACACCGAGCGCGATGGACTTCGCGGTGGCCGTCGCGCGCACGGATTCGACGGCGGCGGCGATCACCGCCGCCGGCTCGACGTCGCGCCTGGAGATTCGCAGCTTGCCCGTGATGATGCGCGAGAGATCGAGCAAGTCCTCGATGAGCTGCGCGAGCGAGGTCGTGCTGCGCTCGATCGTTTCCATGGCGCGCTGTTGACGATCGGCGTCGAGGGCGCCGCGTCGCAGCCACCAGATCCAGCCCATCAGGGCGTTGAGCGGAGTCCGCAGCTCGTGCGAGAGAACGGCCAGAAATTCGTCCTTCGAGCGGCTGGCGGTCTCGGCGTCGGCGCGCGCGGCCTGCTCCTGCCGCGCGAGCTCCTCACGCATCCGGGCCAGCGCTTCCGCGCGCTCCTGCGCCTCGCGCGCGCGCCCCTGCAGCGTGACGACGAGCACGGCCACGCCGGCGACGATGGCCGCGCGCGCCGGCGAGGGCGTGTCGAGCACGACTTCGGAGACGATCAACGAAAGCACGGTGGCGACGAGCCCCGGCCCGCGTCCGCCGTACCAGGACGCCACCACGATGGCGGCGAGGAAGATCGGCGCCCCCATGCCCGGGACCGCGGGCCGCAGGCCGGCCACGACCAGGCTCGCGCCGGTCACCGCGGCCACGGCCACCGCGTAGGACCGCAGGGGGACGCTCACCGCTTCACCCCCCGGGGGTCGCCCGCTCGAGCTTGAGCCGGATGTTGACGAAGTTGTAGGGCGGCCACGGCCCGGTGTAGCGGAACGTGAGGTGCGCGTACTTGGCGCCGACCGCCTTCACCTTGGCGTCGAACGCCTGCTCACGATCGCGGGAGACGAGGAAGGCCGCGTTCATGATCATCTTGTCGCCGATCGGCTTGTTGGCGCGCGAGGCGACGGCCACGTCGCGCAGTGCCTCGAAGATCTCGCCGACGTAGCGCTCGGAGCGCGCCTGCAGCGCGCTCTCCACGAGCCGCCCGTACTGCACGCGCGCGAAGTACGTGGGGCCGCTCTGCGAGGAGATTTCGCCCTTGAGCTGGCGGACGTCGTCGTCTTCGCGCTCGATCTGCTTGACGACCTCGTCGCGCTCCCACAGCACCTTGAGGCCGAACTCGACCTTGTCCTCCATCTTGAGGAGCACGTCGATGAAGGCGCTGTAGGCGCCGCGCAGCAGCTCCATGATGTCCTCGCGCGTCTTGAACACGGTGCCGAACGACATCGGAATGACCGTGTGATCGCGCATCACGGCCTCGTTCACGCGCTCGTGCGCCAGGACGTTCTCGCGCGTGGCGTCGAGGACCTCGAGCGGCGTGTCGGAGACGACGGCGGCGATGTCCTTGTAGTGGACCGTTGAGACCTCGGAGGGGACGGCGCCGAGGCCGATGGCGCCGAAACGCAGCGGGTCTTCGGAGCGGATGACGCAGTACACGTACTTGCCTCGGCTTTCGACCGCCTTGGCGCCCGCCTTCGGCACGGCGGGGGCGGCCGCGCGCGGCGGCATCTCTCGGATGACGCGCGAGCCAGCGGCGCCGTTGCTGTCGCCGTCGTTCTTGCCCGCCTTGCGGGCGGGCCGGGCGGTGCGGCGCGAAGGCCTTGGCTTGGGGGGCATCGTCAGCGTCCTCTCTCCGGGCTATCCGGTCGGCCTTTCAGCATCGACTTGATCTCTTCCAGCAGCCGCTCGGGCAAACACGGCTTCGTGATGAACGCATCGCAGCCGGCGTCCATGGCGCCCTTGGAGTGACCCGCGAGCGCGTGGCCGGTGAGGGCGATGACGGGCGTGGTCCGGGTGCGATCGTCAGCCTTGAGGCGGCGCGTCGCCTCCCAGCCGTCCAGGCCGGGCAGCGAGAGGTCCATGACGATGAGATCGGGCCTCAGCGCGAACGCCTTCTCGAGGGCCTCGTGGCCGTTCTGCGCCTCCGCGACGCGAAAGCCGGAGAACTCGAGGAACTGGCTGTACATCTCGCGGTTGTCGGCGAAGTCGTCCACGATGAGCACGAGCACCGCCTTCGACGCCGTGGGCGGGTCGTTGGCGTCCAGGGCGGGCTGCGCGCGGCGCTGTTTCATGCGCGCTTCACCTCGCGCGGCACCAGGAGCGTGAACGTCGATCCGCGGCCGACCTCGCTGTCCAACGTGATGGTGCCGTCGAGCATGCCGGCGAGTCGCCGGCAGATGGCGAGGCCGAGGCCGGCGCCGGTGTACTCGCGCGTCGGCGAGTTGTCGGCCTGGCGGAAGTCCTCGAAGATCCGGTCGCGGTCCGCGGGCGAGATACCGATGCCCGTGTCGGCGACGACGACGGCGATCTCGTCGCGTGTCGCGACGTATTCCGTCCGCACCTCGACCGATCCCTGCGGCGTGAACTTGATGGCATTCGTCAGGAAGTTGATGACGATCTGCTTGACCTTCTGCCGGTCGGTCTTGAGCGGCGGCACGTCCGCCGCCTGCTCGCTCGTCACCGCCAGACGCGATCGCGAAATGATCGGCTCGACCTCGGCCAGCACCTCGGCCACGAGATCCTTGAGGTCGAAGCGGCTCACGGTCAGCGGCATCTTGCCGGCCTCGATGCGGGAGATGTCGAGGATGTCGTTGATGATGGCCAGCAGGTGGTGCGCGTTGCTGTCCACGCGCTCGAGGTTGCGCCGCTGATGCGGGGTGAGGTCGCCCGTCACGCCTTTGAGCAGCATGCTCGTGTAGCCGAGGATCGCGTTCAGCGGCGTGCGGAACTCGTGCGACATGTTCGCGAGGAACTGCGACTTCGCCGCCGACGCCTGCTCGATCTCGAAATGCGACCGGCGCAGCAGCTCGTTCTGCCGCGTCAGCTCGGCGGTGGCCTCGCGCACCTTCTGCTCGAGCTCGCTGGAGGCGCGCTTGAGCTGCTCGTAGAGATGTTCTCGCTCGAGCTCCTGGGTGCGGTCGTGCAGGATCGTGACGACGGCCGTGACTTCGCCGTGCTCGGACACGATCTTGCCGGAGATGGCCTCCACGGGCAGCGGCGCGCCCGTGCGCGGGTCGACGAGGCCGATGGAGCCGCTGCGTCGCATGGCCCCCGGCTCGAAGAAGAGGTTGGAGACGAACGACGAGAAGTGGGCGTCGTTCGCCTGCACCGTTCGCCGTGCTTCCTCCCCCGCGTCGGGATCGGCCGTGAAGAGCCGCTCGGCGGGGGCGTTCATCATCACGATGTTGGCGTTCGGATCGGTCACGAGGATCGGGTCGGCGACCGAGTCGATGATCAGGTCGAGCCGGTCGCGCTCGGTGCGGGCGTCCGTTTCCGCCAGCCGCAGCTTGCGATAGTTCTCCTCGATCTCCTGCGTCGCTCTTCTGAGATCTGTGACGTTGCGGAGAATCGACACGATGCCCGTTCCCTCGCGCGGATCGACGGTGACGGTGCTGAGCAGCTCGAACAACAGGTCGGAGCCATCCACCGGATCGACGAGGAGCAGCTCGTGGCGCCAGGGCTCGGCACCTTCGATGGCCCGCCGGGTGAGCGCGGAGGAGAACAGCATGTTGTTCAGCGCCACGGCGCGACGCCGACCCTCACTCTCGTCCTCGCCGGCGGACAGGAGCGCCTCGGCACGCGCGTTCGCCACGGTGATCCGGCCCTCGGTATCGGTCAGCAAGATCGGGTCGGTCACGGCGTTGATGATGCTGTAGAGCAGCGTGCGCTCTCGCAGGATCCGCCGCTCGCCCTCCTCGCGCCGCGCAGCGGCGCGCAGCGACGTCAACCGGGGCCCGAGGAGACTCGCGACCCAGCGCGCCTCGGTTTCGCCGTCGTCGTCGGACGGCGTCACGAGCAGCAGGCCGACCGGATACTCCTCCAGCGTGTGGCGCCCGTGAAGGGGAACGGCGACGAGGCGGGTCCCCTGCAGCGGCGTGCTGGGCGCCGGGCGCCCGTTGGTGCCGAAGACGCTTGCCCCGAAGCCGATCGTCGCGGCGACGAGCGGATCGTTGTGCGCTTCGAGATCGAGGGTGAATGCTGTGACGTTGCGGCCCCGCACGCCGAGCGTCGCCACCGGCCGCAGCAGCGTGACGCTGTCCGCGTCGCCGACGAGGCAGAGCGCACGAGTGATCCCGGCCGTGCGGCCGAGCCAGTCCAGCGCACGTTGGGCGCAAGTCGCGAGGTCGTCGCTGCCGAGCAGAGCCTCCGCCAGCTTGAGCCGATCTGACGGCTCGACCTTCGCACGGCGCCGCGGCGTGGTCCGCAGCCCGGCGTGAGGCCTCACGGCCTACGCAGTCTCCGCGCGGTCGTCGTCTCTCGGCGCGTCTCTCGGCGCGTGCCCGCGATCTGCGCGCGCAGCGCCGCGTTCTCGGCAAGTACCGCGTCGCTAGCGCGGCCGTCCATCACGGGCCGCGATGCCGGCGTGAGTGAGCCGACGGCCTCGGAGTACTTGAGGTAGGTTTCGATCGACGCCACCACCACCCGCGCTTCGACCGTGATGAGGTCGATGCCGACGAGCGAGACGCGGACCCAGGCATCGATGACGATGCCCTTGTCCAGCACCCGGTCGAGAACGTCGATGAGGCTTGTACCGCCGCTTGTCCGTTCGACTGGCATCGATCAGTCTCCTTGCCGGTTTGCGTCGCGACCGCCATCGCGCCGCGTGTTGCCACGACGCGACGTGAGCGACGCGACCTTGCGCTCGAGCAGCCGCACTTGGCGGCGCAACTCCTCGTTCTCCGCGGACAGACGATTGCGGTTCGGGGCCAGGTGGGCGTCATACTTCCACCAATCGAGACCGATCTGCTGCGCCTTGTCGATGGAGCACACGATCAGACGAATCCGGATCGTGAGCAGCTCGACTTCGGCGAGTGAGATCTTGACGTCCCCCGCGACGACCAAACCCTTGTCGAGAACTCGATCGAGTACGTCGACGAGCCCGCTGGCGCGACCGTTCGAGAGCTGGAGATCTGTTCTCATCCGAAGGGTAGATCTTCCTCGACTCTGCTGGGTTGGACGAAAGTATAGGTTGTTGGACGAAAGTATAGGTTGTTTAAGAACAAAGCAACAACCCGTGAAAAGTTTTTCCGACCTCGCCGAAACCCCAGCGACACTTGAACTTTACCTACCCTGTCGGCCCTCGCGCAAGGCCGACGAGGATGGCGGCCAGGACGTTCGCGGCGGCGGCGAAATGAAAGATCAGACCATAGCTGCCGGTGGTGTCATACACGAGGCCGGCCACAAGGGGACCCCAGGCGGCGAGCGTCCCCGCCACGGCGAAGAGGAAGCCCACGAGCGAGCCGGCCTGCTCGGGGCCGAACAGGTCGCCGACGATGGCGGCAAACAGCGCCGAGATCGTGCCGTACGAGAAGCCGAAGGCGACGGCCGTGACGACGAGGGCGTGCAGGCCATGCGCACTGGCGAAGCCTGCAAATGCGACCGCCTGCAAGGCCATGGCGCCGACGATCGCGGGCCGCCGCCCGGTGCGATCGGAGATGGCATGACCAGTCGCCCTCCGACGGCGCCGGCGCCCAGTGCGCTCACCAGCCATGCGCCGGTGCCGGCATCGTAGCCGAGGTCCCGCGCAAACGGCACCAGGTGGACCAGCGGGATGAAGACGGCCAGCCAGGTGGCCGTGTACGCGGCCGCGATGAGCCAGAACGTGCGCGTGCCCAGCGCCTGGCGCAGGGTCCATGCGCGGCCGGGGGACACGTCCGACGTCGACGTGTTCGGGTCGTCGCCGTCGGGCCAAAGCCCCATCGAACGCGGGTCACGCCGCATGACGGTCGCGGCGAGCGCCAGCGCCCCGAACACGCCGATGCCGAACACGACGTAGGCGGCGCGCCAGCCGATCTTGGCGACGACGTAGTGAGCGAGCGGCGGGAGTGCGAATGTTCCGAGCGAGGCGCCGGTGGAGGCGACACCGATCGCGAGGCCGCGGCGGCGCGTGAACCACTTCACCACCGTGCTGTGGCACGGCACGTAGGCGGTGCCCATGCCCAGCGCCCCGACGACGCCGTAGATGACGTAGGGCTCCCAGAGGCGCCGGACCAACGCCATGCCGGCGAGCGCGCCGCCCAGAAAGACGGCGCCGGTCGTAATGACGGCGCGTGGCCCCCAGCGATCGGTCAGGCGCCCGGCGGGAAAGCCGACGACGCAGTAGCCGAACGCGTAGAGAGAGAAGACGCCGGCCACGCCGGCGCGGCTCCAGCGGAACTCATCGAGGAGGGCGGCGAAGAACACGCCGAAGCAGTACTGCGCGCCGTAGGCGGTGAACAGGATGACGAAAGCGGCGGCGACGACTCGCCAGCCGTAAAAGCTCACCTCCGGCCGTTCTTCGCCACGCCGTTCTTGGGCAGGAGGTCCGCGAGGAATTTGCCGGTGTACGAGCCGGGCGTCTGCGCGATGGCTTCGGGCGGGCCCTCGGCCACGATCTCTCCGCCCTCCTCGCCGCCCTCCGGACCGAGGTCGACGACCCAGTCGGCGGCGCGAACGACGTCGAGGTGATGCTCGACGAGGACCACTGTGTTGCCCGCGTCCACGAGCCGGTGCAGCACCTGGAGCAGCTTCTTGACGTCGTCGAGATGGAGACCCGTCGTCGGCTCGTCGAGCAGGTAGAGCATTTCGCCGGTGGCGCGAGCGGCCAGCTCGGCGGCGATCTTCAGCCGCTGCGCCTCGCCGCCCGAGAGCGTCGTGGCGGGCTGGCCCAGCCGCAAGTAGCCGAGACCGACGTCCTGCAGCACCCGCAGTCGCCGCGCCAGCGCGAGCTGCGCCGCGAAGAAGTCCACCGCCTCGTCGACCGTGAGCGCGAGCACGTCGCCGATCGACTTGCCGCGATGCTTGACGCCCAGCACCTCCGCGCGATAGCGGCGGCCCTCACACTCCTGGCAGGAGACGTAGACATCCTCGAAGAAGTACATCTCGAGCTTTTGGAAGCCGTCGCCCTGGCACGTCTCGCAGCGTCCGCCCGGGACGTTGAAGGAGAACGCGCCGGCGCCGAGGCCGAGCGCTTTCGCGCGCGGCAGGGCGGCGTAGAGCTTGCGGATCTCGTCGAAGGCCTTCACGTAGGTGACGGGATTGCTGCGCGGCGTGCGCCCGATCGGCTCCTGATCGATGAGACGCACGCCCTTCAGGTACTCGATGCCCGTGACGGCCGTGTACGCGCCGGGCGTCAGGAACTCCGTCTTGAAGGCACGCGCGACGGCGCGATAGAGCGTGTCGTGGACGAGGGTGGACTTGCCGGAGCCCGACACGCCGGTGATGACGGTGAGGGTGCCGAGCGGCAGCCGCAGCGTGACGTCCTTCAGGTTGTGCTCGCGCGCGCCGGTGAGGACGAGCTGGCGGCGGCCGACGCGACGTGCGAGTGGCGCGGGGATCGACTCGCGCCCGGTGAGGTAGCGAGCGGTCAGCGAGCGTGTGGTCTTGCGGAAATCGTCCTGGGAGCCGCTGAAGACGACCTCGCCCCCGCGCTCGCCCGACCCCGGTCCGAGCTCGATGACGTGGTCGGCGGCCTCGATGAATGCGCGGTCGTGCTCGACCACGACGACGGTGTTGCCCGCGGACGCCAGCTCGCGGCAGAGATCGGCCAGCCGGGCCGTGTCGCGCGCGTGCAGGCCGATCGACGGCTCGTCGAGCACGTACAGCGTTCCCACCAGCTGCGAGCCCAGCTGGTTGGCCAGGTTGATTCGCTGGGCCTCGCCGCCCGAGAGGGTACGCGTCTGACGACCGAGCGTGAGATAGCCGAGCCCGACCCGCAGGAGGAAGGTGAGCTTCGCCGAGAGCTGGCGCAGGATCTCGCGTCCCACCGCCGCTTCCCAGGCGGTGAGCTCGAGGGATTCGAGCGTGGCCGCCGCGCGTTCGATCGTCAGCCCGGTGAACTGTGCGATCGTGAGGCCGGCCACCTTCACGGCCAGCGCGGCGGGCTTGAGCCGAGCGCCCACGCAGACCGGGCACGGCGACTGCGTGCGATAGCGTGACAGGAACACGCGCACATGCAGCTTGTAGCGGTACGACTCGATCTCCTCGAAGAAGCCGTTGATGCCGGGGAATTTGCCGTCGCCTTCGTAGACGACGCGCCGCTCGTGCTCGCCGAGCTGCTCCCATGGCACGTTCAGGTCGATGCCCGCGCGCCGCGCCGCCTTGACGAGCTCGCGCTGGTACCACTTGCCGGAAGGGTGCGTCCACGGCTCGATCGCGCCTGCCCCGAGGCTGAGCGCGCGGTCGGGGACCACGAGCGACTCGTCGTAGCGCAGGACGTTGCCGAAGCCCTTGCACTCCGCGCACGCGCCGAGCGGGTGATTGAAGGAGAACAGCAGCGGCTGCGGCCGCTCCAGCGCGGTCCCGCAGGCGCCGCAGCGGAATTCCTCGGTGAAGTCGCGCCGCGTGGCCCCCACGACGTCGACGGTGACGCGGCCGCCGCCTTCGCGCAGCGCCGTCTCCAGCGAGTCCACGAGGCGTGCGCGGCCTTCGCGGCCCAGCACGACGCGGTCGAGCACCACTTCAACCTCGGGCGTCGTCAGGCTGGTGGGCGGCGGCGCGGCGAGATCGACGACCTCGCCGCCGAGGCGGACGCGGGCGAAGCCCCGGCGCATGAGACCGGCCCAGACCTCCGCCGGCGGCGCGCCGGCCGGCACCGGCAGCGGAAACGTCACGAGCGCGCGCGCGCCCGAATGTTCCGCGAGCAGCGCGTCGGCAATGGTGGCCGCCGAGTGGGTGGCGGCCGGCGCGCCGCATGCGGTGCAGTACACGCGGCCGACTTTCGCGTAGAGCAGGCGCAGGTAGTCGTAGATCTCCGTGGCCGTCCCGACGGTCGAGCGCGCGGTGCGCACGGGGTTCTTCTGCTCCAGCGCCACGGCGGGCCGGATCTGCTCGATGCGGTCCACATCGGGTCGGTCGATGCGCTCCAGAAACATCCGCGCGTATGTCGAGAGCGACTCGATGTAGCGCCACTGTCCTTCGGCGAACAGCGTGTCGAACGCCAGCGATGACTTGCCGGAGCCGGAGACACCGGTAACGACGGTGAGCCGATCGTGCGGGATCTCGACGGACACGTTCTTGAGGTTGTTCTGCCGGGCCCCCTCGATGCGGAGAGCCGGGGGTTGCGACATTCGAGCGGTCCTCCTGAGGTGGGTAGTGTACTGGAGGTGCTATCATGGCGTCCAGATGCCGGACGGAATCCACGTGCTCGTCGTCGATGACGACACCAACGTTCGGAGTCTGCTGGTCGCTGTGCTCTCGCGGTCCCCGTTCACCGTCGTCGACGCGGCCTCCGGCGGCGAGGCGATGGCCCACCTGGCGCGCGAAGAGTTCGACGTCGCCCTCGTCGATGTGCAGCTGCCCGATCACTCCGGGCTCCAGATCTTGCGCTGGGCGCGCGACGCCGACGTCGACGCCGAATTGATCGTGCTCACCGGCCACGCCGATGTGGAGACGGCGGTGGAGGCCATGCGTCTGGGCGCGTATGACTTCATCACCAAACCGTGGAAGAATGCCGAGCTCCTCGAGGTCGTCGCCAAGGCGGCCGAAAAAAAGGCGCTGCGCCGCGAGAATTCCGCGTTGCGCGAGGTCATCACGCGGCGTGACGGGCTGCCGACCATCATCGGCGAGAGCCCGGCGATCGGTGAGGTGCTCGGCGTGATCGGCCGCGTCGCCGCCACCGATAGTCCGGTGCTGATCCAGGGCGAGAGCGGGACCGGCAAGGAGCTGGTGGCCCGCACGATCCATCTCCGCAGCAAGCGCGCGAGCCGGCCGTTCGTGTCCATCAACTGCGGGGCGCTGCCGGACACACTCTTGGAGACCGAGCTGTTCGGCCACCGCAAGGGCGCGTTCAGCGGGGCCGTGACGTCCCGGGTCGGCCTGTTCGAGGCGGCCAACGGCGGCACGCTCTTCATGGACGAGATCGGCGAGATGTCCGCGGCGATGCAGGTGCGCCTGCTGCGCACGCTGGACTCCGGCGAGGTGCGGCGGGTTGGCGAGGAGCGCGCGTTCCACGTGGACGTCCGCATCGTGGCCGCCACCGCCAAGGACCTGTCGCGGGAGGCCACGGAAAGCCGCTTCCGCTGGGACCTCTTCTATCGGGTGTCCACAGTCGTCGTCGACGTGCCGGCCCTCCGCCAGCGACGTGAAGACGTGCCACTCCTCGTCCAGCACTTTCTGGCCGCCAACGTCGGGGCGCGCAAACCGCTGGCGTTCGCCAAGGACGCTCTCGACCGGCTCATGGCCTACGACTGGCCCGGCAACATCCGCGAGCTTCGCAACCTGGTCGAGCGGATGCAGATCCTGCACGAGGGCTCCGACGTGCACGCCGCTGACCTGCCGCCCGAGCTCTCGCGCGCGCGGCCGTCTGCGGTTGCCGAGAACGAGACGGATCCGGTGCTGGTGCCGCTCGCCGACGTCGAGCGGCGCCATGTCGAGCGGGTCCTGAACGCCACCGGGTGGAACAAGGCCCGCGCGGCGCGCGTGCTGGACGTGGACGTCAAGACGCTGAACAAGAAGATCCGCGACTACAACGTCGAGAAGCGCTCCTAGGAGTTCCTCCCAGCCTGCCCCGGAGATCTTCCGGGGTCTGTGAGTCGGAATGTTCTACTCGCCACGTAGTGGCAGGCACTTATGAGGCACTCGGCATGGCACTGGCGTTGCCATTACAAGGCGTGATGAGGAAGACACGACGCCCCGCCGACCAGCCCCGAGTCAAGACTCCGTCCCCCGACATCATCCTGTGGCAGCCCGACATCGTGCTGGCAAGCCGCGTCGAGGCGCCCGCCCGCCGCAAGCGTGTGACGCTGGCTGCGCCGACGGCGCAGCCCGAGTCGGGGGAGCCGCGCATCGTGGGATCGATCTTCTCGCTGGCCGGGACCGGCGCCGTTCTCGCGGCCCGAGCCGCCGAGACTCAGGCCCGCTCGGCCGAGGCCTATTCCGAGCGTGAGCGGGTCTCGGCCGCGATAACCGCGTACCAATTGGAAGCGTCGTTCGATCAGGCGTTGACGGGTGCCTACCGACAGGTGACGGCACTCATGGAAGAGCGGGGGCTGGCGTGAGGGACTCCGTGGCCTCGAATGTTTTTTATCTCCCGGCCGTGCCCGTGCCCGAAGCCCTACCGGCACCGCCGCGCTGGGCGCGTCTGAGCCGTACCTGGTGGCGCCTGCGCTTTGCGGTCGCGGGTATCCGTCTGGCATTCAAGCCCGCGCCGGCACCGCTGTTCGCCGAGGACGAGACACTGGCGATGCTCCAGGCGGAGATGCTCGAGCGGCGCCCGCGCCAAACGCGGCCGGCGCACGTGATCGACTTCGACGCCGCGCGCGCCAGGCTGCGCCCGGTCGCCGCGGCGCAGTAAGCGCAGCTCACGTTCGCATGGGGGTTCGGGGGGCCACCGGCCCCCCGAATTTTTTGTAGCTTCTCCCAAGCCTGGCTACAACGTAGTAGTCTCGGCGGTCGATGCGATCGTGCGTCGCGCTCGTGTTGATCGTCGTTGTGCTCGCCGGCGGTTGCTCGCAGTCACCGAGCGATCCTCTTGCCGAACGTGGGCGCCAAGTCTATCTCGCACAATGCACGCAGTGCCATGCGGTGGATCCGTCGCAGGCTGGTCCGATAGGCCCGCCGGTCCGGGGCTCATCCCGTGAGCTGCTCGAGGCGCGGATTCTGAAGGGGAGTTATCCGCCGGGCTACAATCCGAAGCGCTCGACGCACGTCATGCAGCCGCAGCCGGCCTTGGCGCCTGAGATTCCGGCGCTCGCCGCATATTTGAAGTAGTTGGGGGGACCCGGACCGCTTCCCCCCAACTATCGAATTGGGGACCCCTACGGCTCCCCCAAACCCCTTTCATTGAGTTGGGGGACCCCTACGGCTTCCCCCAAACCCCCTCATTCACGCGAGGGCTGCTAGTGGAGCAGGATCGCGAGGCCGAAGTAGAGAATCGCGGTGGCGATGAACCCGCCCCAGAACGTTCCGGTCAGCGTGCTCAGCATCTTCTTGCCCGCGCCGGTCGTGCCGACCATCGCGTTGTACTCGGCGGCGGCCATGACGACCAGGAGCAGGATGAGCGAGCCGATCTTTGCGCCGCGGCTCGTCGGCTCGGCCATCGTGAGATGGCTCGCGGCCCCCATGAACCACAGCATCGGGATCGAGAGCAGCGTGTTCGTGCGTGAAGCGAATCCTGCGCGCTGGCCACGTGCGGCCGCCTCGGCGATGGCCTGACCGCCCTTCGCCACCTGGGTGGCCGAGGCCATGACGAGCTGCTGTGCGGGCCAGATGACGAACCAGACGTTGAACCACATGAGGCTGCCGAGCATGCCGCCAAAGAAGATCTTCCAGCCGTAAGAGGTTGCGAAGAACTCCCTGAGCCCGCCGTACCGCGCGAACATGACGTGCAGGATGATCAGCCAGCCGGTGATGAACGTGAACATCGCGCCCCAGCGGAACCACCAGAGCGCCCGGCCGACGAGACTGCCCACGATCATGCCGGAGCGCACCTGCGGCTCGGCAGTCGCGAAAAAGGGCGTCTGCACGAAGTTGAAGTAGTACAGCATGCCGATCCACGTGATGCCGGCCAGAAAGTGAAACCATCGGAGCAGGAACTGCAGCCCTTCACCGCTGACTAGCGACATGGGCCCGTCTCCCCTGGGGATGCGGATGTGGGACTACTTGTCGTCTTCGTCCTCGTCCTCGTCGTCGTCGTCCTCATCGTCGTCCGGCTCGTCGTCGTCTAGATCGTCATCATTGAGCTCCTCGTCGTCGTCCTCGTCATCCTCCTCTTCGTCATCATCGGTATCGGCGTCGAAGCCGTCGTCCTCCTCGTCGAAGTCCTCGTCGTCTTCGTCGTCGTCCTCGAACTCGTCGTCGAGGTCCTCGTCGTCCTCATCGACGTCGTCATCCTCATCGACGTCGTCTTCGTCGTCCTCGAGTTCTTCTTGACGGAACGTGGGGTCGTCGTGCCAGGGGTGTCGCCGGAACTGCATTTGAAGAGTCCTCCGAGCCGTGCTCTTGAGTAGCCGAAAACCGCGACTTCGGATTGCCCGTGCGGATTATAGCAAAGGGTCCTTCGCGCGGCGCCGGCATGATTTAATGACGGCGCACACATGGGCCACGACCTCCTTGCGGCCATCGCCGTCAGCGTCGTCGCGGCCGCCGCCCTCGCGCTTGTCGCGCGCACGCTACGCCAGCCACTCATCCTCGGATACATCGCGGGTGGCGTCGTCCTCGGCCGCCACCTGGGCCTCGGGGTGGTGAGCGACGAGGCGAGCATCCAAGTCATCTCCGAGATCGGGCTCATCTTCCTTCTCTTCATCATCGGCCTCGAGATCGACGTGCCGCGCGTGCTCCAGGCCGGTCGGACGATCCTCGTGCTCGGAGTCTTGCAGTTCCCTCTGTGCGCGGGTCTGACGTGGTATGCGCTCAGCGGCGCCGTGGCGCCGTTCGGTGGCCGCCTGGACGGGCTCTACATTGCCGTGGCGCTCGCCCTGTCGTCCACCCTCATCGTGGTGAAGCTCATCTACGACAAGCTCGAGATCGCGACGCTCGCGGGGCGGCTGACGCTGGGCGTTCTGATCTTTCAGGATCTGTGGGCCATCGCCTTCATGGCTGTGCAGCCCAACCTCGATCGACTCGGCGTCCGGCCGCTGTTGGGCTCGCTCGGGGCGGGGGGATTGCTCGTCGCCAGCGCTGCGCTGCTGTCGCGGTTGGTCTTGCCGACGCTGTTCCGCGCCATTGCCACCTCGTACGAGCTGGTGCTGATCATGGCCATCGCCTGGTGCTTCCTCGTCGCCGGCGCGGCCGGCTGGATCGGCCTGTCCATCGAGATGGGCGCGCTGCTCGCCGGACTGGTGCTCGCGGCGTTTCCCTACGGTATGGAAGTCGTCGCGCGGCTCTCGGGCGTGCGCGACTTCTTCGTGACGCTGTTCTTCGTCACGCTGGGTCTCAAGATGCCGGCGCCCTCGCGCGACACGCTGTGGCTCGCTGGCGTGGCCGCCCTCGTCGTGATCGTCTCGCGGCTCGTCGTCATCTTTCCGCTGGGCGCGCTGCTTCGTCTCGACGTTCGCACGGCCACCGTCGTCTCGATCAACCTCGCGCAGGTCAGCGAATTCTCGCTGGTCATCGTCGGCGTGGGCGCCGCCTACGGCCACGTCAGCGCCGAGGTCAGCGCCGTCGTGCTCTACACGCTCCTCCTCACCGCCGTGCTCTCCACGTACGGCATCATGCACAATCACACGATCGCCTCCGCCCTCGGACGCGCGGTGGCGAGGACGGGCCTGCCTCAGCTCATGGGCCGACGTCGGCGGCCGCCGCCCGCACCGACCCGGCGCCGCCAGGACGTGTTCCTTCTCGGCTGCTCGCGCGAGGGGCTCGCATTCCTCGAGCGACTCGGCCGGGCGCGCCACGGCATGAAGGGACGGATTCTCGCGATCGACTTCAATCCGGAAACGCTCGAGCATCTGCAGGCGGACGGCGTGGAGTGCGTGTATGGCGACGTCTCGCATCCCGAGACGCTGCGACTAGCCGGTATCGAGCACGCATCGGTCGTCGTCTCCAGCGTTCCCGATTCGTACCTGCGCGGCACCACGAATCTTCTGCTCTTTCGCGTCGTGCGCTCGTTGGCGCCACAGGCGCGCGTCATCGTCACCGGCGACACGCTGGCCCAGGCCGACGCGCTCTACGCCGAGGGCGCGCACTACGTGCTCATTCCGCCGGCGCTCGCCGCCGAGCACCTCTACGATCTCCTCGCCGAGGTGTCGGACGCTACGCTGGCCGCGGCTCGGCGGCGGCAGGCTGTGGAGGTCTTTCGGCGCTAGACTGGCCGCGGATCAGCGCCGTGCGGTACACTTCCGTGCGCTGCCCGGTCGTTCCCAAAATCCGGCGGTGTAGCTCAGCGGCAGAGCAGGGGTCTCATAAGCCCCGTGTCGGAGGTTCAATTCCTCCCACCGCCACCATACTCACTCGGCGGGGACTGGAGCTGTCGAAGAAGTCGAAGCGCTCGTGATGGAGACGAGCGGCGATCGGTATCCGGCCAGTGATCAGGTCGACGCGCTACCGGGTCTCGACGTCAAGGTGGTTGCCGGGACCTAAGACGGGCGAGATGCACGTGGCCGGGCTGCAATCGACGGAATCCGCGGCGACGGCCGGCAGCGCGGTCAGCGCCACGGTCACGAGGACGGCGTACAGCGCCGTCGTCGTCCTCAGCTTCGCGATCGCGTTGGTCTTCATCGCTACCTCCTCGTGAGTGTGTTGGGAAGCGTTGTTACACGACGCGTGCCAAACGAGCACCGGACTCGGACGCCGAAAATGCTGCGGTTTTTGGCGGCGCCGACGGTGCGGTGTCACGCGCACGCGGGCAGCCTGCCCGAGCGCTCGGGCGGCCGGCCTCCAGCCTCGCCTCGGCGAGGATCTGGACACGGGTGGTTAAGCCCTTGGCGCCGCCACACGCCAGTTGCATGGCGACCACCAAAAAATCGAGGACATAGCGGTCTGGCATCCCATATGCGATTCGTGGTCGGCCGTGCGACGACTGATCGTGGTGGCGTGGTTGGTGATCGGTCTGCCGGCGGTGACCGGAGCGCAGAATCAGCCGGTCGGCGCCGTGGCCGCATTGGTGGGCGAGGGATCGATCACGCACGCGGCCCAGACCGAGCGGGTTCCCGCAAAGATCCGCGATGCGGTCTACGTGCGCGATCGCATCGAAACTGCCGAGCGCTCGGTGATACGCGTGCTCATGGGCGGGCGCATCACCGTGACCCTCCGCGAGCGTTCCGTGGTGACGATCATCCAGGACCCGATGCGTCCGCGCGTGGACCTCGAGAGCGGCAAGCTCGCCCTCAAGGTGCACGAGGACGGCCTGCGCGCGGGTGAGGTCGCCGAGATCCTGACGCCGAACGCCGTGACCGGCATTCGCGGCAGCCTCGTCATCGCTGAGGTTGTCGGGACCGACTCCGACGTCACCGTGTTGGAAGCCCATAAGCCGATCACCATCGCCCCGCGCAGCAGTCCGACGCAGACGACGTATCTGCCGATCGGCCACACGGTGCGCGTCTCGGGCCCGGCGCATGCCGCGCGCATCGGCCGCATCGTCCGGGCGACCCGCGATCACCTCCGCCGCGCCGCCGACATGGCCGAGGTGCCCGGCCGGCCGCGTGACGGCGGTCAGGAGCGCGCGTTCCAGCGCCAGGCACTGGCGTCCGAAACCGGCGCGCGCGCGCTCTCGCGGGAACACCGCGTGGGTGCGGTGACAACGCCGCGACGCGAGGCGATGCAAGCGAGACGGCGTCCGCAGCCGCCTGCGAACGAGGCCGCGGCGACTCCCCACCGCGCAAATCGTGCGCAGCCGTCGGCCGGCGGCACGTAAATCTACGAAGTTTCTCAGGCGACGGGTTAGAGTGGGGCGGTGAGCCTCTCGGAAGGCGTCGCGAATGTCTGGAAGAAGCTTCCCAATTTCTCGGATCTCACCGTCCTGATCGTCGAAGACGACGCCGACAGTCGTGACTTGCTGCGCCAGGTCTTGCAGGCGTGCGGCGCGATGGTTCTCGAGGCGGACAACGTTCGTACGGCGCGAGAGTGCGTCAGCACGCTGAAGACGAACCTGATCGTCACCGACCTCGCGTTGCCCGGCGATGACGGCGCGTCATTCCTGAGATGGCTTCGAGAACAGCCGCGCGATCGCGGTGGCACGCTGCCGGTGATCGCCGTCACCGCATACTCGAAGGACTTTCCGCCGACCGAGGTGAGCGGCTGGGCCGCTTACTTCAAGAAGCCGCTGAACATCGACGAGTTCGTCAGCACGATCGCCGCGATCCTCAAGCGGACCTAAGCGGACACGCGGCCACACTCCTCGAGCCACAAGTAGTAACAGCGTCGATGGACACGGAGCCTCGTCCCGGAGGAGAGGTCTACCTCGAATTCCGTTTCCGTGGCGTCGATCGAATCCGTGCAGATCGCGCACCGGCTCCCGCTCCCGGAACCCGCCCAGAGTTTTCCGTCGACCTCGTCGCACGGGGCTTCGCCGGTCTCGTTGAGCCATCGAATGCGGGCCCGTAATTGCAGTTCGTTCATACCGTCCTTTTGTCGCTTTGGTCAGCGGACGTATGCGACGCGAGCACTCTACACGTGAGCGCGGAGGCTGTCACGTGCTCGCGGCCCTTGGAAAACTTTTCAGTCGCGCCCTTCGTTACGTCGTAACCTAGGCGCGGAGGAGGGGCGAACATGCGAAAGGGCCTGGGACTGGGCGCAGCGGTACTGCTCGTCGCGTCGACGGCGTTCCTCACCACCCCTGCGTACGCGGCGGAGTCCGCGGCGCAGGATGCTGCGTACGGAGCGGGGGCCGTGTTCTCGACGCTGCTATACGCGCCACTGAAAACGAGCTTCTGCATCCTGGGCGGCGTGACGAGCGCGTTGACCTTGCCCTTTGGCGGCACGGACACCGCCGGGAAAGTCGCGACGGCGGCGTGCGGCGGCACGTGGCTGATCACGCCCGATACGCTCAAAGGCAAGGAGCGCGTCCACTTCATCGGCGAGCCGAAGCGCTAGCGCCGTTCCAGCGCGAGGCGCACTCCGAAGCCGATCAACACGGCGCCCGCGACTCCATCCAGGAGGCGGCGTGGCCCCGATCGGCGAAATACCCTACCGATTCGCGCGAGGACCGCGGCAGACGCCATGAGCCACAGCAGCGTCATGGCGCAGAATCCGAGGCCGAGCGCCAGCAACGTCGGCAGCGCGCCGCCCGAGTCGGCCGCGAACTGCGGCAGCAGACTCGGGAAGAACGCGACCATTTTCGGATTCAAGAGATTGCTCACCAGACCCTGTCGCCAGGCGACTAGGGGGGCGAGCCGGCTCAGGCCGGCGTGCGCAGACAGCGACGTCTGGTCGGGCGACGGTCGGCGCAGACCGGCGACGAGTGACTGGACGCCGAGCGCCACGAGGTAGATCGCACCCACGAGCTTGATCGCGCCGAACACCTGACTCCAGGTCGCCAGCACCGCGGCAAGCCCGACGCTGGTCGCGAGGGCCCAGATCGCCTGGCCGTTGGCGATGCCGAGAGCGGTGAAGATTCCGCTCCGCCGCCCGCCCGCCAGGGTGTTGCGAACCGTCAGCGCCGTATCCGGCCCCGGCGTCACGATGACGACGACCGCCACCAGGACGAACGCCGCCACGTGGGTCACGCGGCCATTCTGCTACACTCCACGGCCGTGAGCTCAGCCGACATCCTCGTCCAGCACGACGGCCCCATCGCCACCGTCGTGTTCAATCGCCCCAAGACGCGCAACGCGATCAGCTACGCGATGTGGGTCGAGATTGCGCGCGTCACCGAGGGGCTCGTCAAGGACGACTCCGTGCGCGGCATCGTGTTCCGCGGCGCCGGCACCGTGGCCTTCGCCTCGGGCGCCGACATCTCGGAATTCCAGGAGCAGCGAAAAGACGCCGAATCCTCCCAGCGCTACGGCGACGCGACCGCCGCCGCGTACGCGGCGATCCGCGAGTGTCCGAAGCCGACCGTGGCTATGATCTACGGCTTCTGCATGGGCGGCGCGATGGGCATCGCGATGGGCTGCGATCTACGCTTTGCCGCCGAGGGCAGCAAGTACGGTATTCCCGCCGCAAAGCTCAGCATCGTCTACCCGCCCGAGGCGATCGGACAGCTCGTCGATCTCGTGGGGCCCGCCTATGCCAAGGACATCCTCTTCTCGGCGCGTACGGTGAGCGACCGCGAGGCGCTGGCCATCGGCCTCATCCAGCGTTTGGTGTCGGAGGCCGAGCTGGAGCCGACGACCTACGACTATTTGAGGCTGGTGAGCGAGAACGCGCCCCTGTCCGTGCGCGGCAGCAAGCAGTCGATCCAGTTCTACCTCGCGGGCTACACCGAGGAGCGGCGCGCGCGGCTCCGCGAGCTGTCGCGCGAGGCGGCGGCGAGCGAGGACTACAAGGAGGGCACGCGGGCGTTTCTGGAGAAGCGCCCGCCGAAGTTTCAGGGCCGCTGAACCCGGTGCGGTTCGAGTTCCTCAGCTCGACGCCGCCAACCCCGACCGAAGGCAGCGGCACCTGGGTCGCCATCGACGGCATCCGGCGCGGGCTCGAGCGCCTCGGTCACGGCGCCGTGCTTCGGCCCATCACCTCGCGTAGCGGCTTTCACACGCTCGACCGGTGGCGCTACAACCGCGTGCTCGTCCGCCAACCGCCGGACGCCGACGTCGTCATCGGTGTCGATCTCGACGGCTATCGCTGGGCGCGACGGCGGCCGCGCGACGTCCGCTACGTCGTGATGCTGAAAGGCATCATCGCCGACGAGCTGCGCAACGAGCGGGGTCTTGTGCGCGCGCTCCTGACGCTTCAGGCTCGCTGGGAGCGGGCCAACGTCCACCGCGCCCAGCGCGTGATCGTGCCGAGCCGCTACTCGGCGGGCGTCGCGCACCGCGTCTATGACATCCGGCCCGAGCGCATCGCGGTGGTCCCGGAGCCGCTCGACCTGGCGGAGTGGCGGCGCCGCTTCGCCGGCGCGCCGCGCCGCGCCGGCGGCGCGCCGACGGTGCTGTCGGTCGCACGTATGTACCCCCGAAAGCGCCTCGAGGATCTCCTGCGCGCCGCCGTGACGCTGCGATCGCGAATCCCCGACCTGCGCGTGCGCATCGTAGGAGCCGGGCCGGAGTCTGTCCGGCTACGGACGGTGACGGCGAGCCTGGGACTGGCGGGAGTCGTGACGTTCCTCGGTGAGATCAGCCGGTCGGCGCTGGCCGTAGAATATGTGAGTGCGCATTGCTTCTGCCTGCCGACCATCCAGGAAGGCTTCGGGCTCGTGTTCGCGGAGGCGATGGCGGCGGGGCTACCGATCGTCGGCTGCCGCGCGGCGGCCGTCCCTGAGGTCGTGGTGGATGGCCGCACCGGGCTGTTGGTGAGTCAGCGGAACCCGGAGGAGCTGGCGAAGGCCATGGAGACGCTGTTGACGAACACTGCGCTGCGCGCCGAGCTGGGCGCCGCCGGACGCCGTCGCGTCGAGGAATTCGACCTCGACCGCGTCGCCGCGCGTCTCGTGGACGAGCTGCCGCCCGTGGCGGAACTGGCGCGCGTGTGAGCGGTCACGCCCGCTCGACCCGGCGGTTCTCGTTCGCGGCCGGCCACCGTTACTGGGTGGCCGACTGGTCGGCCGCGGAAAACGAGCGGAAGCTCGGCCGGCTGACGGTGCCGCACGGCCACAACTACACACTCGACGTCACCGTCCAGGGCCCGATCGACGAGCGCACCGGGATGGTGATCGATCTGAGCGAGCTCAAGCGGATCGTGACCGAGACGGTGGTGGACCGCTTCGATCACGCCGACCTGAACGCCGATTCGCTGTTTCGTGATCGCGTGCCGACGACCGAGAACATCGCGCTCGCCGTGTGGGATCTGCTCGCGCCCAAGCTCGGCCCCGATCGGCTCGCCAACGTGCGGGTCTGGGAGGATGCCACGCTCTTCGTGGATTACGATGGCTCGTAGCCTCGAGATCACGCGCGTCTATCACTTCAGCGCCGCACACCAGCTGACGAGCGCCGAGCTGTCGGCGGCCGACAACGCCGCCCTGTATGGCGCCTGCCACCGTCCGCACGGCCATAACTATTATCTGGAGGTCACGGTGGCCGGAGTGCCGGATGCGCGCACGGGCATGGCCGTGGACCTCGAGGCCCTGGATGGTCACGTGCGGCGCGCGGTGCTCGACCAGGTCGATCACGCGAAGCTCGAGGACGTGCCGGCGCTGGCCGGCGTGATCACGACCGGCGAGAGCCTGGCTCGCGCCTTCTGGCGCACCCTGGCGGTTGGCTTGCCGACGGGCCGGTTGTCGCGCGTCACCGTCGTCGAGACGGCGAAGAATCGGTTCGAGTACCGAGGTGAGGACGCATGATCGACAAGCACATCGAGCAGATCCTGAAAGAGCTGGGCGAGGACGTCCACCGCGAGGGCCTGGTCAGGACGCCGGAGCGCGTCGAGGCGGCCCTGCGCTACCTGACGTCCGGCTACGACAAGAACGTCGGCGATATTCTCAATGGTGCGCTCTTCGTCGAAAATTACGACGAGATGGTCGTCGTCAAAGATATCGACTTCGCGAGCCTGTGCGAGCATCACCTCCTGGTCTTCATCGGCAAGTGCCACGTGGCGTACATGCCAAACAAGAAGATCGTCGGCCTGTCGAAGATTCCGCGGCTGGTCGACATGTTCGCCAAGCGGCTTCAGGTGCAGGAGCGGCTCACGACCCAGATCGCCAACGCGCTGAACGACGCGCTGGAGCCGCGCGGTGTTGCGGTGGTGATGGAAGCCATCCATACGTGTATGCTCGTGCGCGGCGTCGAGAAGCAGAACTCGAAGGCGGTGACGTCCGCGATGCTCGGCGCGTTCCGTGACCGGCCGGAGACGCGCGCGGAGTTCATGGAGCTGATCAAGTCGGGCCGAGGACTGCAGATATGAAAGCACTCGAGGGCAAGACGGCGATCGTCACGGGCGCCGGCCGCGGCATCGGCCGCGCCATCGCGGTGGCGTTCGCGGCCGAAGGGGCTGCCGTCGCGCTGGCCTCGCGATCCCGCGCGGACCTGGCGGACGTCGCGGGCGAGATCCGCGCTGCGGGTGGGGGACGGGCACTGGCAATTCCGACCGACGTCACCAACGATAGCGCCGTCGAGGCGCTCGTCGAGCAGACGGCGGCCGACCTTGGACGCGTCGACGTCCTCGTCACCGCCGCCGGCACCGCGGCATTCGCGGCGCTGGCCGATACCAAGCCGGCGGACTGGGACGCGATGCTCTCGGTCAACCTGCGTGCGGCGATGGTCTGCTGTCGCGCGGTGCTCCCGCCGATGATGCGTCAGGCCTCGGGGACGATCATCAACGTTGCGTCGATCGCGGCCAAGCGCGCGCTGCCCGGCTCGGCCGTCTACACGGCGACGAAGGCAGGACTTTTCGGCTTCAGCCGCGTGCTCGCCGAGGAGCTGCGCAGTACCGGTGTGCGCGTCGGCGTGCTGATGCCGGGCGCCGTCGACACGCCGCTCTGGGACACGCTCGGCGGCTCTCCGCCGCGTGAGAAGATGCTGCGGCCCGAGGATGTCGCGCGCGCGGCGGTGCTGATGGCCGCGCTGCCGCCGCATGCGGTGCTGGAGGAACTCACGCTGCTGCCGGCAGGTGGGATCCTGTGATACGATGACCGTAGCGATTGAGGGCGAAAGCGCTTTGTTTTACGGGAGGATCGAATGATCACGATGAGCGAGACGGCCGCCAAGAAGGTTTCTGAGCTGCGGCTCGAGGAAGGCAAGCCCGAGTGGGGCCTGCGCATCCGCATCGTCGGGGGCGGCTGCTCTGGGATGTCGTACGAGCTCGGCTGGGAAGACCAGCAGCAGAGCGAGGATAGCGTCGTCGAACCGGCGCAGGGCATCAAGGTGTACATCGACAAGCACAGCGCGCCCTACCTGAGCGGGAGCGAGATCGACTTCGTGCAGAACGACATGATGGGCGCCGGATTCGCCATCAAGAACCCGAACGTCAAGTCGTCCTGTGGCTGCGGTCAGTCCCACCGCTTTTAAGTAGCAGCACGTGCGGGTCCGCGTCCGTCTCTTCGCCCGCTACCGAGAGGCCACCGGGCAGGAGCGGCTGGACGTGGACGTCCCCGAGGGCGGGACCGTCGAAGCGGCCTGGAAAGCGATCATCGCCCGGCACCCCGACCTCGCCCGCTATCGCCCCTACACGCTGTTCGCCGTCGGTCACGATTACGTCGAGCCCGATCATCGTCTCGGTCCCGACGATGAGTTGTGCCTGTTCCCACCCGTCAGTGGCGGCAGTGCGAATGGCAGTGAACAGGACATCTTCTCGGTCGCCGACCACCCGCTGTCGCCCGACGAGATCGCCGCGCAGGTGGACGATCCCGGAGCCGGCGGTGTCGTCATCTTCTCCGGCGTCGTCCGCAACCAGACCGACGGCCGGCCAGTGAAGTTCCTGGAGTACGAGGCGCACAGCCCGATGGCGGAGACCAAGATGCGCGAGATCGGCGCCGCCATCCGCGCGCGCTGGTCGGGCGTGCGCCGCGTGGCCATGCTCCACCGCGTCGGCCGGCTCGAGATCGGCGAGGCGTCCGTCCTCATCGCCGTCTCGGCCGCCCATCGGGGCGATGCCTTCGAGGCCTGTCGTTACGCGATCGACACGCTGAAGCGCACCGTCCCCGTGTGGAAGAAAGAGCACTTCGAGGACGGCGAGGTGTGGGTAGGCCTGCAGGGCGGCTGAGCCGTGGACCTCGTCCACGCCGCCGAGCGCACGATTCGCCGCCACGCAATGCTCGCGGGCGGCGAAACTCTGGTGGTCGGCGTCTCCGGCGGTGCGGATTCGGTCGCGCTGGTCTACGTGCTCGTGCGACTGGCGCCGGCCCTGGCGCTGCGCCTTCACGTGCTGCACGTCGACCACGGCCTGCGCCCCGACTCCGCGCGTGACGGCGACTTCGTCCTGGCACTCGGCACCCGGCTCGGCGTGCCGGTCGACGTCATGCGCGTGCGCGTCGCCGCCGGCTCGGTCGAAGCCGCCGCGCGTGCCGCCCGCCATGCTGCGCTGGAGGCGGCGGCGGATCGCGTCGGCGCCTCGCGCATCGCGCTCGGCCACACCGCCGACGACCAGGCCGAGACGTTAGTCATGCGGGTGCTCGAGGGGACCGGCGTGCGCGGACTGGCGGGGATTCCGCCCGTGCGCGGCCGGCTGATCCGCCCACTACTCGAGAATCGCCATCGTGACGTCGTCGCGACGTTGACGGCGGCGGGCCTGCCGTGGCTCGAGGACCCCTCGAATCGCGACCTCCGCTTCTTCCGAAATCGTGTGCGCCACGCGCTCATGCCGCACCTCATCGAGACGTCCGGCGTCGACGTCGTCGCGCATCTCGGGCGTCTGGCGCGTCGCGCGCGCGAAGTGATCGACGCGCTCGATCACGTCGCCGCGGCGGAGCTGGCGCGGATCGCCTGCGAGGACGAGGGCGCGCTGGTGCTGCCACGCTCTGCTCTCGCCGCCCTGCCGCGTCCGGTCGCTGCCGAGGTCCTCCGCGCCGCCGCCGCGCGGCTCGGCAGCCGCGCGCCGCTGCGCGCCTGGGGGCATCGCGGCCTTCGCCGCATCCTGGCCGAGGCGTCGCCCCGACGACCGTTTCGACTCGGCGGCGTCGTTGTCGAGGTCAGCGGCGATCGTGTGCGCGTCGGCGGTCCGCGGCCGCCGGCGCTCGCGGCGCGTGACCTCGCGGTGCCCGGACGCGTCGAGCTGCCGGAGATCGGCCGCGCCCTGGAGGCCGTCGTCATGGCCGCCGCCGACTACGCGGTCCCCCGCGAGCGCGACCGCGTGGCTTTCGACGCCGCGGGTTTACCGTCGCGGCTCGTCGTACGTCCGCGCCGGCGCGGCGACCGTTTCCGGCCCTTCGGTGGCGGTGATCGCCGGCTGAAGTCGTTTCTGATCGATGCGAAGGTGGCGCGCTGGGACCGCGACCGGTTGCCGCTCGTCGATTCGGGGCGCGACATCGTGTGGGTCGTGGGCTTGCGGCGCGGCGCCGCCGCGCCCGTCACGCCGCGCACCGACTCGGTGGTCGAGCTGAGGCTCGTGCCGCTGGCGTGACTTCGGGCTGGGGCGGTAGAATGCGCCCCTCTCATGAAGCTGATCCTCGCCATCGTGGTCACGCTCGGGTTGGTCGCGGTCCCGTCATCGGCGCAGACGCCGCCCGCGGCGCCGCGTCCGTCGCGGCCCGCACCGTCCCGGCCTGAATCGCCGCCGCCCGCACGTCCCGACGCGCACGCGGTGCTACGCGCGCTCGAGGACGCCTTCAGCGCCGTCGCCGATCGCGTCACCCCCGCCGTCGTGAACGTCAGTACGGTCGGGCCGAGGGCGACGACGAACGGTGACGACGACCGCTTCCGCGAGTTCTTCGGCGACGAGCTCTACGACCGCTATTTCCGCCGCCGTCCGCGCGAGGACGGCCGCACCACGGGCTCCGGCGTCATCGTGGATCGAAAAGGATACATCTTGACGAACAACCACGTTATCGAGAACGCTCGCGAGATCACCGTGCGACTGTCCGACTCGCGGAAGTTTTCGGCGACCCTCGTGGGGCGCGATCCCAAGACGGATCTCGCCGTGCTGAAGGTGGACGCGCCGGCGCCGCTGCCGGCGGCGGAGCTGGCGGACTCCGACCGGCTGCGCGTGGGGCAGTGGGCGATTGCGATCGGCAACCCGTTCGGCCTCGATCGCACCGTCACCGTCGGCATCATCTCGGCCACCGCGCGCAATCGCGTCGGCGTGGCCACGTACGAGAACTTCATCCAGACCGATGCCTCCATCAATCCCGGCAACTCCGGCGGCCCGCTGCTGAACCTCGACGGCAAGGTGATCGGGATCAACACCGCCATCGTCGCCGCCGGGCAGGGCATCGGGTTCTCGATCCCGATCAACGAGGCCAAGGCTGTCATGGCTCAGCTGATCGCCAGGGGCCGCGTGGTGCGCGGCTGGCTCGGCGTCGTCATCCAGGACGTCACCGACGAGCTGGCGTCGAGCTTCGGCGTGCGCGAGCGTGATGGCGTGCTGGTGGCCGACGTGATGAAGGGCGGGCCCGCGGAGACGGCCGGTCTGCGTGCCGGCGACATCGTCGTCGAGCTGAACGGTGCCCGCATCCGCGAGGTACCCGATCTGCAGCGGCGGGTCGCCGGCGTCGCGCCCGGCGAGCGCGTGCGTGTCGTGGTCCTCCGCGACGGCGCGCGGCGGCCCGTCACGGTGACGATCGCCGAGATGCCGGCGGAGGAGCCGACGCTGCTCGCGCTGGCGGGGGCAGAGGGGTTCGGGCTCATGGTCGAGCCGCTCTCGCCCGGCGCCGCCGAGCGGCTCAACCTTTCCATGTCGCAGGGCGTCCTCGTCGTCGACGTGGCGGGAGGCGGGCCGGCCGACCGCGCCGGCCTGCGGCGTGGCGACGTCATCCTCGAGGTCGCGCGCCAGCCGGTCAGCGACACGCAGAGTTTCGGGCAGGCGCTCGCGGCGATCGCGCCCGGCGAGACGGCGCTGATGTACGTGCATCGTTCCGCCGACGGCGGCAACCAGTACGTCGTCCTCGAGCGCGGAGCACGGCCGTGAACGCGCTGCTCGGCGATCCGCCGCTCACGACGCGGCGGCGCGGCACCGTGCTGGTCGTCGACGACGAGGAGGGCGTGCGCGCGTCCATCCGCGCCATCCTGGAAAAGACGTGCGAGGTGCTCGAGGCCGAGCACGGCGCGGCGGCGCTCGAGATCCTCGCCCAGCGCGAGGTCGATCTCGTCATGCTGGATCAGCGCATGCCCGGCGAGGCGGGCGTCGACGTTCTGCCGCGCGTCAAGGCGCTGGATCCGCACGTCGTCGTGGTGATCGCGACCGCGGTGCGCGACGTGCGCACGGCCGTCGAAGCGCTCAAGCGCGGCGCCTACGACTACCTCATCAAGCCGTTCGAGGTGGACGACATCATCGGCCTCGCCGACCGCGTCCTCGAAAAGCGTGAGCTCGAGCGCGAGGTCGTCTCGCTGCGCTCGGCCTTGGCAGGCGGCAGCGTGGAGGCGGTCGGCTTCGAGGGGCTGGTGGGGCGCCATCCCGAGATGGCGCGCTTGTATCAGTTGATCACCCAGATCGCGCCGACGCCGACCACGGTACTGATCACCGGCGAGAGCGGCACGGGCAAGGAGCTCGTCGCCCGCGCGATCCATCGCCGGAGCGACCGGCGCAACGCGCCGTTCGTCGCCGTCAACGTCGCCGCCATCCCGGACACGCTCGTCGAGTCCGAGCTGTTCGGCCACGAGCGCGGTGCCTTCACCGGCGCGCACGCGCGCCGGCTCGGACGCTTCGAGCTCGCGCACGGCGGGACCGTGTTCCTCGATGAGATCGGCTCGTTGCGCCTGGATCTGCAGTCCAAGCTGCTGCGCGTGCTGCAGGAGCGCGAGATCGAGCGCGTGGGCGGCCAGCGGACCGTTCCCGTCGACGTCCGCGTGCTGGCCGCCACCAACGCCAACCTGCGCGCCGCCGTGCGTGAGCGCACGTTCCGCGAGGATCTCTTCTACCGGCTCAACGTCGTGCCGCTGCATCTGCCGCCGCTGCGGGAGCGACACCAGGACATTCCGCATCTCGTCGAGCACTTCGTCCGCAAGGCGGCGCGCGAGTACCGCCGTGACGTGCGCGGTGTATCCGCGGGCGCGCTCGAGGTGCTCGCGCGCTACGACTGGCCCGGCAACGTCCGCGAGCTCGAGAACGTCATCCACCGGGCGGTGGTGCTGGCCACGAGCCCGGTGCTGCATCTTCAAGACGTCCCCCTCGACGTGGCCATTCCCGAGACCGGGGCGCGGCTGACGGAGGACGATGGGCTGCCGCTGCGCGACGCGTGCGATCGATTCGAGCGGCAGTACGTGCTGCGCGTGCTCGAGCGCGTGCAGTGGAACGTCAGCCGGGCGGCGCGCCTGCTCGGCGTCCACCGCAACACCGTTCTCGCCAAGCTCACCGCGTGGGGCGTGCAGCGACCGGGCAGCGCCGAGGGCCGAAGCGCCTCGATCTAGCCGCGCCTACTTGTCCTTGCCTTTGCCCTTGCCCTTGTCCGTGCCGGAGGACTGCAGCGCGGAGGGCGGCACGATGAGCGTCGACGGCGGCACCATCGGCGCCCCTTTCACCTTGTCAGGTTTGTCGTCGCGATCCGCCTTGCCGCCCTTGTCCGGCTTCACGTCCGGGCGAGCGTCGTTCCCGCGACCGCGATCCTGATCGATGATCGCGACGGCCTGCGCGACCTGATCGTTGGCGATCCAATCCGCGCTGCCTCGCGCCGGCAGCTTCACGGATGTGCCAAGGTCGGCGGACGTCTTCGTGCCTTCCGTGCGTGTGATCGAGCGGACGGGTGACAGCACCGTGTCGATGGAGATCGTCTGCAGCGGATTGAGGACGGCCGCGGCGCCGACCCGCTGTCGCGCCGCGTCCACGCGCATCACCTCGATGACCCCCGTGAGCAGCGTAAAGCGGGTCGATAGGTCCGCGCCGCGCCGGGTAACCTCGGCGATCACGACCGTGCCACGGATGCCGGCCACCGCGTTCGGCGTGCGCACATCGATCGACTCGCCGGGCCGCATGCGCTCCTTGGCCACGGCCAGGACGATCTTTCCGTCGACGACGTCCACGGTCGAGACCCTGGGCGACTCGGTGATGGTCACGACGGAGCGCTCGCGTACCGTGATGACGGCCTTGCCGCCGAGGAGGATGCGCGCAACGGACTGGTCGCCCGTGGCGATTCGGTCCTGCAACATGACGTCGTCCCGGAATTTCAGCATGCGCGGCGTGCCCAGGCTCGCACGCGTGACGGTGGCGGTGCCCTGCACGGCGGTGACGATCCCTGCGCGCCGGCCGCTCTCGGCATCCGCCGGGGCCCAGGCGATCAGCGCCGCGACGAGGACGAGCAGCGCGGTGCGCGCGGCGTGTGTCATCGTGTGCATCCCCGAACGTGATACCGCAAGCACGATGCCAAACGCGGCTCGTCGAAAACTCGGAGACTTGCGACACCGATGGCGCGCCGATCAGCACGTGGAAGTCGCGAACAGTGACTCGGATTTCAGGCCGCGTAGCGCAGGGCGTGGAACGAGAGGAGTAGGCGCAGGCCGTCGCGCGCGGCGCGCCACACCGATCCCGGCGCGCCCTCGACGTGACCCACGGCGTGCAACAGCACGACGTCGGTTCGCGCCGGCCGCGCCGCCGCCAACCGCAGGCTCTCCGTATAGGGCACCGCGCGGTCCGCATAGCCGTGCACGAGGATCACCCGCGCGCGCACGTCGGGAATCGCGCGCACCGGCGAGAGCCCCTCGAGGACGGCGCGGATCGAGGGCGAGAGTCCGGCCAGCGCGCGCTCGACGCCCGCCGCGTCGCCGGCGGCGAGGGCCGCGCGCGTGGGCGCGTCGACGAGGTCGGCGTTGGCGTCGAGGAACGCGCGAACGAGCGCCGGATCGTGTGCCACGCGCCCGGACACGCCGTCGAACTCGAACGCGCCGGTGAGCCAGAACCGCAGCGTTTCCCCGGCGGAGGCATGCGGTCCCAGCGCCAGGAGCACCCGGACGCGGTCGCGTACCGATGCATCGGCGGCCGCCGCGAACGCCGGCGCGGCGCCGACGCTCACGCTCACGATGGCCCACGGCCCTGGCCGCGAGGCGAGCGCCTGTACCACGGGCCCGGCGTCGTCGGGCCGCAGGCGCCCGCGCGTGAGCCCCGGGAGCGTCGGCACCACCACGTCGAAGCCCGCGCGCGCGAGCAGTCGCGCGGCGCGGGCGAGTCGCGGGTCGTCCTTGCCTTCGGGTGCGTAGCCGTGCACCAGCAGTAGCGGCGGGGCCGTGCCGAGCGCCGCGCCGGTCCAGCGATCGACCGAGGGCTCGGAAGACATGCGACTCGGCGTCGGGGTCAGGGCGTTGAGCGAGGGCAGCGCGCCGTCGGTCAGAAACTCGGTGAGAAACGCTGCGGAGAGAACGAGCGAGACGACGGGCGGAGCAACCGGAGCGGCGAGGACGAGTGCGAGAGCGAGGGCGGCGAGTCGGCCGGCTACTTCCTGTTGACGCACTTCACGAGGCGCCACCCGTTGAACATGTTCACCTGATGCATGACCTCGGGCGTGAGCCCGACCTGCTCGAGCAGTGGCTTGAGCGCGAGGTTGGATTTCCAACCCAGCCGCGTGCACACCGGCGCGACCATGTCCTCGAGCCAGCCGGTGAGGCGCCGCTCGCTGCGAAAGTGATTCAGGATCACGAGCGTGCCGCCCGGCTTCACCACGCGACGCATCTCGCGCAGCACCGCGACGGGATCGGGCACGGCGGAGATCGTGTACGTCGCCACGGCTTTGTCGAATTCGTTGTCGCCGAAGTCCATGGACGTGGCGTCCATGACCTTGAGCGTGACGTTGGGCATGGCGAGGTTCTGCACGCGCTCGACGGCCTTGTCGAGCATCTCGCCGGAGAGATCGATGCCCGTGAGACGGCAGGACGGCGGATACAGCGGGAGATTCAACCCGGTGCCGATGCCGACCTCGAGCACGGTATCGCCCGGTGCCAGCGCGCACTGCTTGATGGCCGCTGATCGACCCGGTGCGAAGATCCAATCGAAGATGAAATCATACACGGGCGCGTACAGCTCATACGCCCGCTGGACCTGCCTCTTTTCCAACGCTACGTCCACGCGAGCCCTCCCGGCGTTGTTCATTCGAGGCCGGTCGTACGGAGGGCGAGCCCCCCAATTTTCCAGCGCATTCTAACCGCTCGTTCTGTGATTGCCAAGGGGCGCGTGAGGTGCAATCGGTGGGCCGTCAGCTACGCCGTTCGCAGCGCCCGAGTGAACCGTGTGACGATCACGCGGGCGAGCGCCTCCGGTGAGGCGTCGCCCTCGCGGGCGCGCCAGTCACGCAGCCGAATCACCGCCTTGGCCATCGAGCGGTGACCACCCGCCGAGCCGAGGTCGGCGAACGCGTGGCGCACGACGTCGCCGGCGGCGCGCACCCAGCCGACATTGCGCACCGAGATGTGCAGCTCGCCATGCACGGTGCCGGAGACCACCGACCACTCGGCGCCCTCGACCTGCAGGAAAAAGTCGGCGAACTGCGCGATGAGCTCGGGATAGGCGACGGCGCCCAGGTGCGAGAAGACGACGCCGTGCTGCACAGAACGACCCGCGATGCCCCGCGCGAGCACGTCGAGGGCGTCGTTGGGCAGGTCGGGCCGCTCGATGCGGCGCAACGCGCTGTGATTGGCCAGCGCGTGCACGAAGGCGAAGGCGTCGAGGTCGGCGCGCGTCGCGCCGCGCTCGAGATGCTGCGTGTCGGCCTTGATGCCGTAGAGCAGCGCGGTGGCCAGGCGCTGGGGGACGCGCGCATCGATCGCGCGCAAGTACTCGGTGAGGATGGTGGCGGTGGCGCCGTAGCCGGGACGGACGTCCTTGAGCAGGGCGCGCACGGGCGCCTCCTCGGGGTGGTGGTCGACGACCAGGTCGATGCGCGCGAACGTCTCCTCGAAGAACGAGGGCTGCGCGTCGACCATGGCCACCATGTCGTACTCCTCGAGCGCGCGCGGCTTGATCTGCTCGACGTCGATCTCGAGGATGCGCGTCATCGCGCGGTTCTCGGGCCGCGTGATGGTGCCGAAGGTCGCGATGGGCGCCGCCGTCTTGTTGCGGCCGAGCACCGCGCGCAACGCGAGCCCGGAGGCGATGGCGTCAGGATCCGGATCGTCCTGCATCATGATCAGGACGCGCTCGGCGGGAGCGAAATGGGCGCGGATGCGATCCACACGCGCGCGGGTCACGGCGCGCTCGAGCGCGGGCGCGACGAACCGCTCGGCGACCGCGGCCATGTCCAGCGAGATCACGCCCTCGGGCTCGCCGCCCGGCACGCGGTCTTCGGCGAGCGCCAAGATCGGCGCCTCGGGGGCCGCTCGGCGAATCGCCGCGACGATGCGCGCCTGACGCGGACGCGCGACGGCCAGCAGCACGGGTTCGTGGCCGGTGCGGAACGCCCGCCGGTACAGCCCGTCCCGCTCCAGGTCGCCGGCAAGGACGTCACCGCCGCGCTGGGCGATCCGGGTGCGGGCCCGCGCGCTCTCAACCAGGTAGAGGGGAGCGAGCCGCGGCTCACCCGAATCGGCAACCAGGCGCCAGAGGAAGTCGTCAGGACAGACGAAGACGCAGCGCATGATCCACCGAGAAGTATGACCCTCCGCGGCGGGTGAACAAGCGGAATTTAGGCGGCTTTGTCGCGGACCTCGCGGACCTGGAAACGATGGCGATCGCCATTGGGCCCCGCCAGCAGCGTGGGCCGTCGACCGTGGCGGCCGAAGTACCAAGCCTCATAACACTCACGATGATACGTCCCGGCGGGCGCGACGACCTGCGGCGCATACCGAGCGACGAGCATGTGGCAGCGTCCGCAGGGCGGCACGCCCTTCATCGAAATCTCTGTGAGTTTTTCGTCTTCCATGGCTCCGCTCCACTGTGAGATCTCGTCCGGCCGCGGGAGGCGGCGGGCCGATCGGCGTTACTTCAGGCAAGCCTGATGCCATACGACAATCGCGCATTTTCAAGGGATTGCGTGGAGGGACTGCGGAGCGTTGCGAGCTTCTGTGACGAACCTGCGTAACCTTTACGAAAAGGAGCTCGACCCTGATCAGGCGACGCGCCGGTCTGGGACGCGCGGGATCCGAGCCAGCTCGTCCAGGAGCAACCCGGCCCATCCGTAGATGTTGTGCTCGCGCACCTGCCGGCGCATGCGGTCCATGCGATCGCGTCGCTCCTCGGCGGGAATCGTGACGGCGCGATAGATGGCGGCGGCGACGTCCTCGACGTCGTACGGGTTCACCAGCAGCGCGTCGCGAAGATCGTGCGAGGCGCCCGCAAAGCGGCTCAGGATCAGGACGCCGTCGTCGTCGTCACGGGCGGCCACGAACTCCTTCGCCACGAGATTCATCCCGTCGTGGAGCGAGGTGACCATACAGAAATCGGCGATGCGATAGAACACGTCGATCTCGCGGTGGTCGTGGTGCCGCTCGCGGTAGATGATGGGCTGCCAGCCGCGCTCGCTGAGATCGTCATTGAGCGCGCGCACCATCTCGCGCGTCTCCTCCTGGACCGCCTGGTAGCGCGCGATGCGGCTGCGGCTCGGCGAGGCGATCTGGATGAACGTGAGGCGCCCGCGATACTCGGGCCAGCGCTCGAAGAAGCGCCGCAGGGCCCGGATGCGTTCGGGCAGGCCCTTCGTGTAGTCCACGCGTTCCACGCCGACGCCGACGAACTCCGTGCCGACACCCAGCGAGGCCAGCGTGCCCTCGCGATCGACGGGCTTCTCGCGCAGGCCCAGGTCGGGGGCCACGCTGATCGGGAACGGCCGGACGTGCGTCGTGTGCTGACCGCGCACGACGGTGAAGCGGTCCCACTCGATTCGTCCCTCGATGGAGCGCTCGACGGTCTCGAGGAAGTTGTTGCAGTAGAACTGCGTGTGGAAGCCGACGAGGTCGGCGCCGAGCATGCCGAGCAGGATCTCCTGCTGCCAGGGACAGATCCCGACGGCCTCGAAGTTCGGCCACGGAATGTGCCAGAAGAGCGCCACGCGCGCGTCGGGTCGGGCGTCTTTCACCAGGCGTGGCAGCAGTGCAAAGTGATAATCCTGCACGAGGACGATCGGGTTCTCGATCGACTCCATCTCCGACAGCAGCGTGCGCGCGAAGCGCTCGTTGACCGTCTGATAGTGCTCCCAGTCGGCGGCGCGGAACCGGGGGCGCTCGTGCACGATGTGGCAGAGCGGCCACAGGCCCTCGTTGGCGAAGCCGTAGTAATACCCGGCCTCCTCCTCGTCGCTGAGCCACACGCGTCGCAACGTATAGGTGGGGTCCGACGAGGGCAGGCCGATGCGCTCGCCGACCTCGCGGTCGGCGTTGCCGCTGCCGTGCGCGACCCACACACCGCCGCAGGCCTGCATGATCGGGCCGAGCGCGGTCACCAGACCACTGGCCGGCTCTTGCTCGCGCACGACGCGGCCGTCGCGCACGTGGCTCACCGGCTCGCGATTCGAGACGACGAACATGGGGCGGCCGCCGAAGCGCATCTCGACGAACTGCTTGAGACGCTCTTCCGTCCACACGCTCTCGCCGGCCAGTCGCAGCCGCGCCTCCTGCTCGGCGGCGTTCCGCGCGCGGGCCAGCGTGCGCGCGAGTCCGGTGACCTCGCTCGCCAGCGACCCGAACAGGCTCTCGTCGGCGTCGGGCGGCGGCAGGACCGGGCGGCCGGCCTTCATCTGCTTGGTCCACTCCGCGATGCGCGCGATCGGACGCGTCACCGACCAGCGGACGAGCGCCCACGTGATGCCGGTCACCAGCAGCATCAGCACGCCCATCCGGACGGCCGTCCGTCGCCACAGGTCCCACTCGCCCGTCTCGAGGTATTGCGCGTCGAGCAGCACGGCGGCGGCGCCGACGGCGCGGTCGTCCTGTTGCACGGGGACGACGTGGACCCAGGTCAGCCGGCCGGCGACGTTGTGGAACCCGGCCACCGGCTCGTTGCGACGGATGGCCTCGCTCACGAGCGGCGAGAGCGGGCCGAGGAACGGCCGCACGTCCACGGTGGCGCCGAGCACGCCGCCGAACGAGTCGTAGATGGCGAGCCCGCGCTCCGGCGTGCCGAAGCGCGCGAGCACGCGCTCGTAGCCGCCGCGCGCGCCGCGCGTCACCAGCCGCTCGGAGGCCTCGGCCACGGCGGCGCCGACGAGCGAGGCGCGGCGCTTGAGGCTGTCGATCTGCCGCTCGCGTTCCTCGCGCACCTCCAGGTACGCGAAGCCCGCGGAGACGATGAGCGTGGCCAGCCAGATACCGCCGAGAAGCCGGACGAGGAAACGCATGCCGCCTATGCCCCGAACTTCGTCAGCCTCAGGGCGTTGGCCATGACAAGTGGCATGAGATGGTGCGCGGGGATCGTGCCGAGCGTGCCCGCCGAGCACGCCCGCTCCGTGAACGCGGTGACGGGATCGGCGCCGCAGTAGCGGCTCCACAGCAGCGCGGGCACGGGCTGCCAGCCGTGGGCGGCAAGCACCGAGGGCGTCGCATGGTCGCCCGACACGACGAGCACGTCCGGACCGAGTGCGCGCACCTTCGGCACGTGGCCGTCGAAGCGCTCGAGCGCGGCCACCTTGGCGTCGAAGTCGCCGTCCTCGCCCGCCTTGTCCGTGTCCTTGTAATGCACGAAGAAGAAGTCGTACGACTCCCAGTGCTCGGTCAGCGTCGCGATCTCGCTCTCGAACGTTCCGCCCGTCTTGAGCACGTCCATGCCCACGAGCTTGGCGAGGCCACGATACATCGGGTACGCGGCGATCGCCGCCGCGCGAAGGCCGTAGACCTCGGGAAAGAGCGGCAGCTCGGGCAGCTGATCGAAGCCGCGCAGCAGCACCATGTTGGCGGGGGGAGCGTCACGCAGCAGGCGGCTCGCTTCCGTCACGAAGCGATTGACGAGTTCCGCGGTGGCGGCGGCAGCCGGCTCGAGCGCGCGTACGGGGAGCGGCGGCTTGCCGAGCACCTGCGGATCGGTCTCTGAGAGGCGTCCGCTGAGCCGTGGGCCGCGCAGCACGAGCACGAAGCGGTGCTCCTTGACCGGCTCCACGAAGACCTCCACACCGGGCAGACGGATCGTGCGCAGCCGCTCGGTGAGACGGACGCACTCATCGGTGCCGATGCGGCCGGCGCGGCGGTCGGTGATCCGCCCCTGGGCGTCGACCGTGCAGAAGTTGCCCCGAGCGGCGACGTCGCCCGCGCGCAGATCGAACTCGATGCCGAGCGACTCCAGCACTCCGCGCCCGACCTGAAAGCGCAGAGGATCATAGCCGAAGAGGCCGAGGTGACCCGGACCGCTACCCGGCGTGATGCCGGGCGCGACGTGGCGCAGGAGGCCACAGGCGGCCTCGGAGGCGAGCGCGCCGAGGTTGGGAATGCGCGCCGTCTCGAGCTCTGAGCGTCCCGTCTCAGGGCGGGGCAGCCCGCCGAGCCCATCGAGGGAGAGCAGCACGATTTTGGTCGTATTGCTCATCACCAGTGGGCGGATGAGATCGAGCATGGCCATCAGTGTACCGGAGACTGCTACGCCTCCTTGATCGGGTTGTCCATCGAGCCCAGCCTGTCGATCTCCACACGGCACACGTCACCCGGCTGCAGGAAGATCGGCGTGGGCTTGATGGCGAGGCCCACGCCCGGCGGCGTACCGGTGGCGATGAGGTCGCCGGGTGACAGCGTCATGAGCCCCGAGAGGTACGAGACGATGTAGCGCACGTCGAAGATGAACGTCTTCGTGTTGCCGTTCTGCATCTGCTTGCCGTTCACGATCGTCCGCAGCCCGAGCGAGTGCGGATCGGGAACCTCCTGACGGTCGGCGATGTACGGGCCAACCGGCGCCGCCGTCTCGAAGATCTTGCCCGCCATCCACTGGCTCGTGAGGAACTGGAAGTCGCGTGCGCTCGCATCGTTGACGATCGTGTAGCCCCACACGTAGTCGAGGGCCGACTCCCGGGACACGAAGCGCGCCGTACGGCCGATCACCACGCCGAGCTCCACCTCCCAGTCGAGCTGCTTGCTGCCGCGGGGCCTTAGAATCGGATCGCCGGGTCCGATGATCGAGGGGCTCCACTTCCCGAAGATCGGCGGCTCCTTCGGAATCGGGTTACCGGTCTCTTCGGCGTGATCCCTGTAGTTCAGGCCGATGCAGATGAACTTGCCGGGATCGTCGATCGGGGCGTGCAGCCGCGCGGACGTGGAGGGCACACTCACCGACTCCTTGATCGACGCCACCGCCTCCGCGCTGGCCGCGCCGCCCTCCAGGAACCCGCGGGCGGACGCCGGGACGAGCGCCGCGGCGATCTCCCGCGCCCGGACGACGCCGCGGGCGGTCAGGGTGGCGGCGACGCTGGCTGCCAGGTCGACGATGCGGTCGCCCTGTAGCGCGCCGAGGCGCGGAAGTTGGCCATTGGTGGAGAACCGGACGAGGTTCATGGATGAGCGCCTCCTCGACGGAAATGTACCCGGGATTATAGCCTTTTCGCGCAAAGGGGCCGCGCCCAGGAAGAATTCGCTGCGTTCTGGGGATTGGCCGCGGATAATGGAGTCCCCCGCACTTTTCGCGGGGTTGCTGGAACCATACAGGAGGGTCGGTGTATGCGCAGGACATCGGTCGTGAGGTTCCTGACGTCGGTCGTCATCGGGGCGTTCATGATGGCAGGCCCGCTCGCGCCGCTGGCCCACGCGCAGCAGCCGGCCCCGGCGCCCGACACGGCGCAGATGGACACGGTGCAGGCGCAGCAGGTCGACTCGGCGCAGGCACAGCCCACGGCGCAGGTGCAGCCCGCCGCGCCGCCCCCGCCCATGCAGCCCGATCTGTTCCAGGAAAAGCTCAAAGGAGAGCGCACGTCCGACCGGTCGCAGGGCGTCTACAACGCCGAGGCGGTCCTCGTGAACGTGTTCCTGGTGCCCGGCCGAGCCATCACGTGCGCCGCCGGCGCGATCGTCGGGGTCACGATCCTGGCGGTCTCATTGGGCAGCGGCTATCGGCCCGCTACCTCGATCATCCACGAAGGCTGCGGTGGCAAGTGGATCGTGAAGGGCGACGATCTCAGGCCGGACACGCCTCCCGCGATGATTGTGACTGACCCCGTACGGTAGGCCTCCCCCGAGCCGGCGCGCTCCGCGCGCGCCGGCTCGTGATGCTGCTGTTCGTCGTTCTGGTCGTTCTGTTTGCCGCCGGTCTCTGGGGCACGGTCGTGCGCCCGCCGGCCTACGAAGTCCGAGGCGAAGTCGTCGCGCGCGCCGCGCCGGATCTCCTGCTCATCCGCCATCGAGCCGTCAGCGCGCTCGGCATGGGCTCCATGGAGATGATGGCCGTGCGCGGCACACCGGCGACGCTCGACGCCGCGCGGCTATCGCGCGGCGACCGTGTGCGGCTCGCCGTGCGCCCGCACGGTGATGAGATTCAGCTGGTGTGGGTCGAGCGGGAGCCATGAGGTCCGCGGGCGCCTCGGCCCTGGCCCCCCCTCGACGTCGCCAGCGTGCGCACGTACGCCACGAGCTCCGCGATGTCCTCGTCCGAGAGCTGAGCGCCGAAGGCCGGCATGCCCGGGCGGCCGATCGTCGCCCCGCCGTGCTTGATGAGATCGAAGAGAAACTGATCGGAATGGGCCGCGATACGCCGGGGATCGGTGAGATCACCGGGACGCAGCAGGAACAGCGACGCCCGCCACGAGCCGCGGCCATCCACCCCATGGCACTCGACACAGTAGGCATAGTAGAGGCGCTGGACACGTGGCGCTCCCGCGGGCGGCCGGGTGTCGGTCAGAAGCCACGCCAGGCCGCCGGTGAACAAGCCCACCGCGGCGACGGCGGCCAGGAGGATGAGCACGCCGCGGCGCATGGCGACATTCTACGGGGAATGACAGGAAATACCCCTTGACAAGGGGCGCCGCAAACGGATAAAGAGATTAACCTTTTCGGAACCGTCCCACAGGTAGCGTCTCTCAAGGAGGTTCCTCCGATGAGTGATAGACAGCCCATAGAAACCCACCTGACCGGGGTCAGCCGCCGTGGCTTTCTCAGGACCACCGGTGCGGGGGTCGCGGGCGGAGCGCTGGCTACGATGCTGGCCGCCCGCCAGGCGCCGGCGCAGATCAAGGGCACCACGCTGCGCATCTTGCAGTGGAGCCATTTCATTCCGGCTTACGACACGTGGTTCGACAACGTGTTCGTCAAGGAATGGGGTGACAAGAACGGCGTGAAGGTGCGCGTGGACCACATCCCGCACCTCGAGCTCCCGGCCCGGATGGCGGCAGAGTTCGCGGCCGCCGCGGGCCACGACATCATCATGAACGGCTCGTCGATCCTCACCCGGCTCTACTACAAGAGCCTGGCCGACATCAGCGACATCTACGACGGTGCCGGCAAGAAGCACGGCGGCTGGATCCCGACCGCCGGCCCGCTGGTGCAGGTGGAAGGTCGCACCTACGGCATGCCGATGTTCTACATCCTGCTGCCGATGCTCTGGCGCAAGGATCTCTTCGAGGCCAACAACCTCAAGGCTCCGGACACCTGGGAGCTGGCGCGCGTGGCCGCCCGCACGCTGAAGCCCAAGGGCCACCCGACGGGCATCCAGTTCTCGCAGTGCGCCGACGCCAACCTGAACTGGCGCTCGCTGCTGTTCAGCTTCGGCGGCGCCGAGTCCGACGTCTCGGGCGAGAACATCCTGATCGATTCGAAGGAGACGCGCGAGGCACTGAAGTTCGCCAAGGCGCTCTACGACGAGGGCATGACCCCCGAGGTCTTCTCGTGGGACGACGCCTCGGACAACCGGTACCTCGCCTCGGGCGTGGCGTGCTGGATCCACGACGCCATCTCCGCCTACCGCACGACCGAGGACACCAACCCCGACGTGTTCAAGAACACCCACATCGCCATCGAGCCCGCGGGACCGGGCGGCAAGCGCGTCAGCACGTCGGCCGCCAACGTCTACATGATCTGGAAGTTCTCGAAGAACCAGCAGGCGGCCAAGGAATTTCTCACGTACTTCGTGGACAGCGGCCCTGAGGGCATGGTGCAGAGCCGCGGCTACAACATGCCGTACCTGCTCGGCCAGGCCAAAAAGCCGATGCCGATCATCGGCGCCGATCCCAAGATGCAGATCCTCCAGGACTTCCCGAAGATCGTCGCGTTCTACGGCTATCCCGGGCCGTTCACGACGCCGATCCAGGAGGTCGTGAACCTCTTCGTCCTGCCCGACATGTTCACGCGGGTTGCGCGCGGCCAGGCGATCGAGGACGTGATGAAGTGGGGCATAGGGGAATATCGCCGAATCTTCGCCAAGCACAAGCGCGCATGACGGGAAGTCCGCTCCACGGCGGCCCGGACCCGATGGCCCGGGCCGCCGTTGTTTCTGTGCCCGCCGTCAGTGCTGCCCGCCGGCGCCGGCTCTCGCACAACGGGCAGCGCCTGATGTTCGGCTACACCCTGCTGGCGCCGGCCGCCCTCTACGTGCTGCTCCTGGTCGGCGCGCCGTTCCTCTTCTCGCTCTACCTGGCCGTGAGCGACGCCAACGTCGGCGACCCGGTGGCGCGATTCATCGGACTCGAGAACTTCAGATCCGCGCTGGAGATGGACGTCTTCTGGATCTCGCTCCGGAACAGCGTGACGTTCCTGGTGGTAGCGGCGATCCTCAAGAGCGCGCTCGGGACGTCGCTGGCGTTTTTGCTGCTCCAGAACTTCAAGGGCAAGAAGCTCATCCGCGGGCTCGTGGTCATCCCGTTCACGCTGCCCATCGCGATCAGCGTGCTCTCCTGGAAGTGGATGTACGACTCGCAATTCAGCGTGATCAACTGGGTGCTGAGCCGGATGGGGCTGATCGGTCAGTTCGGGACGGAGGGCTGGCCGGTCTGGCTCGGCGACCCGAAGCTCGCGCTGCTCGCGTGCATCATGGTCAACGTGTGGCGGACGTTCCCGTTCTCGGCGATCGTGCTGCTGGCCGGGTTCACCTCGGTGCCGAACGAGATCCTCGACGCGGCCAAGGTGGACGGCTGCAACTTCTTCCAGCGCTTCCGCAACGTGGTGGTGCCGATGATCTTCCCGATTCTCATGATCGGGTTCCTCTTCGACACCGTCTTCACCCTGTCCGATCTGAGCGTCGTCTATCTCCTGACGCAGGGCGGACCCGCCAACGCCACCAAGATCCTGCCCGTGCTCGCGTACCAGGTCGGGATCCAGGCCGGCAATCTCGGGCGCGGGGCGGCCATCGCGCTGTTCCTGGTGCCCCTGTTGTTCCCGGCGCTGATCCTGGTGCTGCGCAACCTCAAGCGGCGCGAGTACTAACGGCCATGGCTGCGAGACTCATGGCGCCGCCGATGACGCAGGGCCGAAAGTCGACCCGGCGCCACCTCCTGATCTACGCGGCGCTCACGCCCTACGTCGTGATCGCGGTCTTCCCCATCTACTGGATGGCGATCACGGCCTTCAAGCAGGATCCGGACCTCTACCGGATGGAGAATTTCCCGTTCTGGTTCAACCTGGCGCCCACGCTCCGGAACTTCAAGATCCTTTTCTACCAGACGAACTACGGCTCCTGGATCTGGAACACGTTCACGATCTCGGGCTGGGTGGCGCTGATCACGCTCGCGACCGCGGTGCCCGCGGGCTACGCGCTGGCGCGGCTCCGGCTGCCGGGCGCCGAGAACACCGGGATCGCGATCTTCCTGACGTACCTGGTGCCGCCGATTATCCTCTTCCTGCCGTTGTCGCGCGTGGTCGCCGAGCTGGGTCTTCAAGACTCGTGGTGGGCGCTCGTCCTCGTCTACCCGACGTTCACGATCCCGTTCTGTACGTGGCTTATGATGGGATTCTTCAAGACGGTGCCCATGGAGATCGAGGAGGCGGCGCGCGTGGACGGCTGCGGGCAGGCGAGCGCATTCGTGCGCGTCATCCTGCCGATCAGCCTGCCCGGCGTCCTGACCAGCGTGATCTTCGCCTTCACGCTCTCGATGCAAGACTTCCTCTACGGGCTGGCCTTCGTCTCACCGGGCGACCAGAAGCCCGTGCCCGTCGGCGTGCCGACCGAGCTGATCCGGGGCGACATCTACTACTGGGGCTCGATCATGGCGGCAGCCCTGCTCGTCGGCCTCCCGGTGGCGATCCTCTACAACTTCTTCCTCGACCGCTTCATCCAGGGCATCACGGGCGGCATCGGCAAGTAAGCTGCCGACGCCGCCGTCGGAGGATCAGTCGGCGTCCGACTTGACGATCGGGTCGGGCCGGCCCGGGTAGCCGATATGGAGGATGAGGTACTTCACGGGCTTGTCGGTCCGGTTGAAGGCGTTGTGCCACCACCCGCCGTTGTCCATGTAGGACTGGCCGGCCGCGTGATACTGCGCGCCCGCGATGCCGACCGGCCCCGCCTCGTACTCGGTGGTCAGGATGCCTTCGACGACGTAGATGAACGTGGGGACGCGGAACTGCTGCCGCCCCGTGTGGCCGCCCGGCTCCAACTCGATCGTCTGCCCGGTGACCAGGATCGGCGCGTTGACGGTGGCGCTGAAGCCTCCGAGGGAGGTGACAAGGTTTCGCGCCTTGACGCCTTTCGCCGCCTTCGTGTCCGCTGTCGGCTGCTGGGCGTCGGCGGGCGCGAGAAGGGCCAGGACGAGCGCTACCACGAGACCGAGCGAGAGCCTGATGACCATGGATCCCCCCTGAGCGGGTTGAGATTTCGCGAGCAAGGACAGCCAGTGCGGCGCAAACCTAGCATTCGGCGTTTTGGCCTGTCAAGGTTCGCCGCGGCGCAAGCGGCGCTCGCAGCGGCGCTGTTAGCGACGGCCGTCGGCCTCGCTGCGCGCGCCGGAGCGGCCTCCGGCGTCCAGACCGCGCCCGGCCTCATGGCGGAGGTGGTCGTCACCGACGTGGGCCGGCCGATCCAGCTCGCCTTCGACCGCGGCGGGCGCCTCGTCGTGCTGAGCCACGGGCGTCGCGGCGACGCGGCGGGCGAGATCCATCGCCTGGACGTGACGGGGTCGCAGCCGATCGACGCCGGTTGCGCGCCGCGCGTCGTCATCCCCTTCTCGGCGTCGCCGCGCAAGCCGGCGCTGGGGAGCCTCGCAGTCGATCCGCGCACGGGCGACCTCTACCTCGGCGAGGAGAACGGCAACCGCGTCTATCACCTCTCGACCGACCAGCGGCTGACCACGGTGGCCATCGGGCTGCAGCACCTCGTGGGCGGCAGCAGCATCGCGCTCGACGGCGACGGCCGGCTGATCGCCGTCGACTACGCGAGTCCCGAGACGCAGGGGCGGGCCGAGTTCCCGCCGCCGCCAGGGCTCGACGTGCTCGGCTCCGGCTACCAGGGACCGCTGATCTTCCGGGTGACCCTCGGCGACGGTGCCGCGCTCCCGCGCCGCCTCGACCTCGTGCCACCGTTCTTTCCGCGCTGGTGGATCTCGCCGCCGGGCGAGCCCCTGACGCGATTCATGGCCGTGGCGGCGAAGTCCGACGGCACATTGTTGCTGCTCGACTCGCTCGGCCAGGTGTTCCGGCTGACGGACGCGGGGGAGCTGCTCGCCGTCACGCGCCTGCCCGCCGGTCACTATCAGCGCACGAGCCTGGCCGTCGCGCGCGACGGCGCGCTCTTCGTCTCGACCGGGTTTCACGTGCGGCGGCTCTTCCGGGTGTCGCCGGGCGGCGCGGTGACGACGGTCGCGTCCGACCTCGGAGATCCGGGCGGCGTCGCCGTCGACGACGAGGGGCGGATCTACGTCGCCGAGACGGCCCTCCACCGCGTGATCCGCATCAGACCGCAACGCCCGGAGTGACCGGCGCCCGTCGGAAGGGGGAAAGCCCCCTCCGAGTAATCAGGCGCCTTCGACCATCGCTGCGGTGAGCCCGCGCACGTAGCCCCGCGCGAACACGGCGCAGATGAGCACGACGGGAATCGCCATGAGATTGATCCCGGCCACGGCCAGGAGCTCGTCGAGCGCGACCTCCATCGTCGCGAGCCCCGCCGGGATCGTCTGGTTGTGCTCCGAGAGCAGGAACACGGACGCGATCATGAAGTCGCTGGCGATCGTGCCGAGCGTGAAGATGCCCGCCGCGATGAGCACGGGCCGGCTCATCGGCAGCACGATGCGATAGAACGCGCGGGCGCGCGAGGCGCCTTCGACCAGCGCCGACTCTTCGATCTCCCGCGGCAGGTTCTGGAAATAGGCCGACAGGATCCACACGCAAAACGGCAGCGCCATCGTCGGGTACACGAGCAGGAGGACGAGCGGATTGTCGTCGAGATTGAGCCGGATGACGACCTGGTAGAGCGGCACGAAGAGGATCGTGTGGGGCACGATGTAGGTGGCGAAGATTGCGCGGCGCCACCAGCGAAAGCCCGGGGGACGCAGACGGCCCAGCGCATAGGCGGCGGCCAGGCCGGTCGCCAGCGTGATGGCCACCGAGCCGCCGAAGATCACCAGCGTGTTCTCGAGCCAGACGAAGAACGGGTAGTCGCGTTTCAGCGCGCGCCCGACGAAATTCCGGGGCTGGCCTGTGCGCTCGAAGAGCTCCTCGAAGTTCTCCAGCGTCGGGCGCGTCACGATCAAGGGGTTGCCGAACACGTCTTCCTGCGCCGACTTCAGCGACTGCACCAGCATGAAGTAGATCGGGAACACGCAGTAGACGGTGGTCACGAGCAGCAGGCCGGCGTGACCGAGCCGGCGCCACCAGGGCCGCGGATTCACGCGCGCGCCTCGTCGGGCGGATCGAACACCTTGAACAGCAGGAGCAGCACACCGAGCAGAAAGGGCACCAGCATGAGCGAGAGCGCCGACGCCGCTCCGAACTGGCCCGCCTTGATGGCGAGCCAGTATGCCTGCGTGCCGATCACGGGGAACACGACGCGGCCGGCCGTCAGCAGCCACACGTTGGCGAGGTCGGCGAAGGCGGTCGTCAGCGACAGGAACACGGCGAGGGCCAGGAAGGGCCGCAGCAGCGGCACCGTCACCAGCCAGAATCGCCGCCATGCGCTGCGGCAGTCGAGCAGCGCGCACTCGAACAGCTCCGGCGGCACGGCATTGATGCCGGCGAGCAGCAGCACCCCGATGAACGAGCTACCGCGCCAGACGTTGAACAGCGTGACGGCGAGAAACGACCAGGCCCCGGTGCCGACGGCGTGGTCGACGCTCACTTTGAGGTGGCCCATGAACGGGGCGTAGGCGGTCGGAATCGGCGGGCTGAGCGTCCAGTACCAGCCCATCACGCTGACACTGGCGGGGTACGCCCAGGGCAGGAAGACGGCGAGGAACACGAGGGCCCGACCGCGGAACGGCCGCGCCAGCAGCAGCGCGAACGCGATGCCGAGCACCAGCTTGGCGAGCGTCGTCAGCGCCGCGAAGCCGACGGTAACGACGGCCGCCTGCCAGAACGCGGCGTCGGTGGCGAAGCGGAGGTAGTTCTGGAGTCCGACGAAGGTGGCGCCGCGGTCATTGAGGGGGGACAGGTCGGTCAGGCTGATCCAGGCTTCCCAGCCCACCGGATACGCGAGGACGGTGACGAGAAGGAGGATCGCCGGCGCGAGGAGGAGGTACGCGGCCACCACCTCGCGCCGGCGATGCCCTCCTGCGCTCAGATCGCCTTCTCGTTCGTGCTGTCGAAGAAGTGCAGCCGCTCCGGATTCACGGCGAGCCGCACGCCGTCGTGGACCTTGAGGCGCACCGTGGGCTCGACGCGCGCCACGAGGCTGTTCGGCCCCGCCTTGACGTCCAGCAGGATCTCAGAGCCCAGCGGCTCCACGACGTCCACCACGGCGTCGAACACGTACGGCGCCTGATCGGCGCCGGCCGCGATGTGCAGGTCCTCGGGACGGATGCCCAAAGTCACGCGCTGGCCCTTGTACGGTCCGAGCCGGGCCGCGTTTGCGGGGGGGATCGCCAGGCGGATGCCCGTGCCCTGCGCGCTCAGGCTCCCGTCGCTGCCCTGGATGGCGACGTCGACGAAGTTCATCGCCGGCGAGCCGATGAAGCCGGCCACGAACCGATTCGTGGGCTTGGTGTAGAGCTCGAGCGGCTCGCCGACCTGCTGGATCCAGCCGTCCTTCATCACCACGACGCGGTCACCGAGCGTCATGGCCTCGACCTGGTCGTGGGTGACGTAGATGGCGGTCGTCTCGAGGCGCTCGTGCAGGCGCTTGAGCTCGACGCGCATCTGCACGCGCAGCTTGGCGTCGAGGTTCGACAGCGGCTCGTCGAACAGGAACACCTGCGGATGCCGCACGATCGCGCGCCCGACGGCGACGCGCTGGCGCTGGCCGCCCGACAGTTGCCGCGGCTTGCGCTTGAGCAGGTCGTGGATACCGAGGATCTCCGCGGCCTCCCCGACGCGCTTCTGGATCTCCGCCTTCGCGAATTTGCGCATCTTCAGCCCGAAGGCCATGTTGTCGTAGACCGTCATGTGCGGGTACAGCGCGTAGTTCTGGAACACCATCGCGATGTCCCGGTCCTTGGGCGGCAGGTCGTTCACGACGCGGTCGCCGATGGCGATCTCGCCCGCCGTGATCTCCTCGAGCCCGGCCACCATGCGCAGCGTCGTGGACTTGCCGCACCCGGACGGGCCGACGAGGACGACGAACTCCTTGTCGCGAATGTGGAGGTTCACGTCCTTGACGGCGTGTACCTCGTCGTACTTCTTGTTGAGGTCCTTCATCAGCACCTGAGCCATTCGATGTCTCCCCTCAATAGGATCCCCGGAGTCGGGTGCTCCGGGCTCTTGGGCTCACCCCTTGACCGAGCCGGTGAGGCCCGTCACGTAGTATTCGACGAAGAAGGAGTAGACGAGCGCGACCGGGATGCTGCCGAGCAGTGCGCCCGCCATCAGCTGTCCCCAGAAGTAGATGTCGCCGCGGATCATCTCGGAGACGACGCCCACCGGCACCGTCTTGCGCTCCGGCGACGACAGGAACACCAGCGCGTAGATGAACTCGTTCCACGACAGCGTGAACGCGAAGATACCGGCCGACAGGATGCCCGGCACGGCGATCGGAAAGATGATGCGGAGCATGGCCCCGAAGCGCGTGGCGCCGTCGATGCGCGCGCACTCCTCGAGCTCTTTGGGGATCGTCTTGAAGTAGCCCATGAGCAGCCACGTGCAGAACGGAATGAGAAAGGTCGGGTAGGTGAGGATCAGCGCCCACGGGGTATTGCCCAACTGGAAATTGCGAATGATGTCGGCGAGCGGGATGAACAACAGCGTCGGGGGCACCAGATACGTCACGAAGATGGACGTGCCGAGCGTGCCCGCCAGCGGGAACTTCAGTCGCGCCAGCGCGTAGCCGGCCAGCAGCCCGCAGAACAGCGAGATGCCGGTGGAGACGACGGCGATGAAGAACGTGTTCCAGAGCCAATGCGGAAACGTGGTCTTCTCGAAGAGGTCGCGGAAATGCTCAAGGGTCGGGTGCAGCGTCCAGAACGGCGCGTTGTTCACGGCGCGCCACGAGCGGTACAGCTCCGAGTCGGGTCGGATGGCGGTGATCAGCATCCAGTAGAACGGAAACAGCGTGCCGATGAGGAAGACGGTGAGCGGGATGTAGAAGTAGACCCAGCGCTTCCAGGGTCGTTCGATGACCATTTACCGAGGGCTCCAGATCGGATCGAGCCGCGGGTGGCCTGAGCTAGACGCGCGTGGCTCCGACACGCCCGATCTGACCCGCGTCATGCTTCGAGCCGCCGAAGATACCGCAGCTGCACCCAGACGACGATAAAGAGCACCGGGAGCATGAAGAGCGAGATGGCCGCGCCCTCGCCGAGCAGGCCCGTGGCCACGCCCACCTGATACGCGTAGGTGGCGAGCAGGTGCGTGGAGTTGGCGGGCCCGCCGCCCGTGAGCACGTAGATGAGCTGGAAATCCGAGAAGGTCTGGATGATCGAGAAGACCACGACCACCAGCGTGACCGGCTTGAGCAGCGGCCATGTGACGTGCCAGAAGCGCTTCCAGCCGTTGGCGCCGTCGAGCGAGGCGGCCTCGTGCAGATCGGGGTTGATCGTCTGCAGCCCCGCCAGCAGCGTGATCGCGAAGAACGGCATGCCACGCCACGTATTCACGGCGATGGCGCACCACATAGCGTATACGCCGTCGGAGAGGAACGGGATCTTGGTGACGATGAAGCCCGTCTTGAAGAGCAGCCAGTTGAGCACGCTGAACGTCGGATCGAACATCCAGCGCCAGGCGAACGTCGACAGCACGGTCGGGATGATGAAGGGCAGCAGCATCGAGGCGCGCACCAGGCGCTTGCCGCGGAACGATCGGTTGAGCAGCAGGGCCAGCCACATGCCGAGCGCCAGCTTGAAGATGGTCGCCCAGAACGTGTAGAAGAACGTGTTGCGGAAGGCCTGTCGGAAGATCGAGTCGTCCCACGCCTTGGCGAAGTTGTGCAGCCCCACGAAGTGGCCGACGTTGCCGACGCTCGTGTTGGACAGCGAGAGCCAGACCCCGGACACGAATGGGTAGGCGATGAACGTCCCGAGCAGCACCACCGTAGGCGCGAGCAGCACGGCGGCCAGGAGCCGCTCGCTCTCGAGGAAGCGCAGGCCTCGCGACGGCCGCGCCTGCGCCCGGGGCAGCGCCACCGCCACCGTGCCGTTCGTTCCACCCGCGATCGGTTTCTTCACTGCTGCCTACCCGTAAATCTTCTTCAGCTCGGCGGCCGCCCACGTCACGGCGTCTTCCGGCCGCGTGCCCTGAGCGCCCTTGGCGAACATGTCGACGATGACGTACTTGCTGTAGACCTCGGTGGCCTTCGCCGAGGGCGGACCGGCGAACCCCATCGTACGCGAGTTGTCGGGCGCCGTCCGGAAACCCTTCATCGGCTCGTCGATCGTATTCCAGAGCGCATGCCGCTCCCACCGCTTGGTGGCGCCGACCGAGAAGCCCTCGGCCACCTCGAACCAGCGGCCGTACGCGTCCTGGCCGTGGAACCACTTGAGGAAGTCCTTCGCCAGCTTGGGGTTCTTCGTGTACTTCATCACCGCGTGCGCGAACGCCGTGTGGTAGCTCCACGACCCCGCCGGTCCCGCGGGCAGCCGCGCGTGCTGGATGTCGCGCACCAGCGGCTCACCGCGCTCGTCCTTGATCTTGTCCTGCCCGCGCTTGGCCGCGATATAGATGGAGGCGCCGTTGAGGGTCGCGCAGATCTCGCCGCCCAGGAACGCACGATTGTTGTTGGTGTCGTCCCAGGCCAGCCCGCCCTCGTCGCAGGCGTCCTTCCAGAACGCGGTCATGAACTTCACGGCCTCCACCGAGCCCTTGCCGTCGATGGCCGTCTTGCCCGCGCGGTCCGTCTCCTGACCGCCGAAGTTCCACAGGAGCGGATACGCCCACGCCGGCGCGTCGCCGAACGTGTGGCCGAGCGTCTGGCCGTACGGGTGCCCCTTCTTCTTGAGCTGCGTTCCGACGGTGCGCAGTTCTTCGTAGGTCTTGGGGAACGTCTTGACGCCGATCTCGTCGAACCACGACTTCCGGTAGGCGATGAGTCCCGGCACGATGCTGTGGGGCAGCGCGAGGAAGCGGCCGCCGACTTTCGTGTAGCTCTCCGACTGCGGATAGAAGCCGCCCTGGTCCTTCGCCTGCCACTCTGCGAGATCGCTGACGTCGAGCAGGCCGTTCTCGTAGAGGTGCGGCCAGTTGTGCAGCATGTGGATGATGTCAGGCCCGCTCTGCGACTGGATCGAGGCGGTGATGCGCGGCTGCAGGTCGTTGGCGTTGATGAATTCGAACTGTACGTCGGCGCCGAGCAGCTTGCTGGCCTCGCCGGCTTGTTTTTTCAGCTCGACGTCACAGGCCGGAATGAAGTCGACCCAGCGTAGGATGTGCAGCTTCGTGCCCTGCGCGAAGGCGGGCGCGCGGCCGGCCGCGGTGACGCCCACCACGGCGGCGGAGCCCTGCAAGAACGTGCGGCGACTGATGCCTGGCGTCGTCATCGGGTCAGCCCTCGTAGATCTTCTTGAGCTCGCCTTCGGCCCACTTCACGGCGTCCTCCGCCGTGGCGCCCTGCACGGCCTTCGCGAACATGTCCACGATGATGTATTTCGTGTAGGCCTCGGTGGCCTTGGCGCTGGCGGGGCCCGGGTGGCCCAGCATCAACGAGGCGCGCGCGGCTCGGCGGAAGACCTGAAGCGGCTTGTCGATCCTGCCCCACATCGGATTGTCTTCCCACTTCTTGGTCGCGCCCACGCTGTAGCCCTCGTTGACCTCGAACCACTTGCCGTAGTTGGCGTCCTGATGCAGCCACTTCAAAAAATCCTTGGCGAGCTTTTGATTCTTCGAGTACTTCATGATCGCGTGCTGGAAGGGGACGTAGAGCGCGAACTCGCCCGCCGGGCCCTTTGGCATCGGCGCCGCGTGGTCGATATCCTGCACCAGCGGCTCGCCCTTCTCGTCCTTGATCTTGTCCTTCTGGCGCTTGGCGACGATATAGATGGAGGCGCCGTTGAGCGTCGCCGAAATTTCGCCCGCGTGGAAGGCGCGATTGTTGTTCGTGTCGTCCCACGCCAGGCCGCCCTCGTCGCACGCATCCTTCCAGAAGGCCTGCAAGAACTTCACGGCTTCGATCGAGCCCTTGCTGTTGAGCACGACCTTCTTGCCGCTCTTGTCGACCTCGGCGCCGCCAAAGTCCCAGAGGAACGGATACGCGAACGTCGGCGGGTCGCCGAAGCTGTGGCCCAGCGCCTGGCCGATCGGCTTGCCCTTGGCCTTGAGCTTCTTGCCCACCTCACGGTACTCGTCCCAGGTCTTGGGGAATTCCTTGGCGCCGACCTCGGCGAGCCAGGACTTCCGATAGGCGATGGCGTTCGCGCCCACTCCGTGAGGCATCCCGAGCCATTTGCCGCCGACTTTCGTGCTCGCCGTGAAGATGTCGTAGAAGCCACCCTGGCCCTTGGCGATCGTGTCGGCCACGTCGGAGACGTCCACCAGCGCGCTCGCGTAGAGATGCGGCCAGTTCCACAGCATCTGGATGATGTCGGCGCCGCTCCCGGACTGGATGGCGGCCGTGATGCGCGGCTGCAGATCGTTGGCGTTGATGAACTCGAACTGCACTTCGGCGCCGAGAGCTTTCGACGCCTCCGGGGCCTGCCGCTTGAGCTCGAGGTCGGCCTCCGGGATGAAGTCGACCCAGCGCACGACGTGCACCTTGGTCCCCTGCGCGAACGCGGGGGCTCGATGGGCCGCGAGGATACCAGCGACGCCGGTCAGCCTGAGAAATGTTCGGCGTTCCATCGAGCCCCCTCCTGTCGGGAGCGGTCCGTTAACCTTCGTAGATCTTCTTCAGCTCTCCGTCGGCCCACTTCACGGCGTCCTCGGCGGACATGCCCTGCACGCCCTTGGCGTACATGTCGGTGATGATGTACTTCGTGAACGCCTCGGTGGCCTTCGCCGTCGACGGCCCGGCGTAGCCGAACAGGCGCGTGTTGCGGGCCGCGGTGCGGAACATCTTGAGCGGCTCGTCGAGCTTGCCCCACATCGGGTCGTTCTCCCACTTGTGGGTGGAGCCCACCGAGTAGCCCTCCTGCGAGGCGAACCACTTGCCGTAGTTCTCCGGCTTGTGCAGCCACGTCAGGAAGTCCTTCGCGAGCTTCGGATTCTTCGAATACTTCATCACCGCGTGCGACTGGTTGAGGAACAGCAGATAGCCGCCCGCGGGACCGGCCGGCAGCGGCGCGTGATCGATGTCCTGGAACAGCGGCTCGCCCTTTTCGTCCTTGATCTTCTCCTTCTGGCGCTTGGCGACGATGTAGATCGAGGCGCCGTTGAGGGTGGCCGAGATCTCGCCGGCGTGGAAGGCGCGGTTGTTGTTCGTGTCGTCCCACGCCAGCCCGCCCTCGTCGCAGCACTCCTTCCAGAAGGCCTGCATGAACTTGACGGCTTCGACGGCGCCCTTGCCGTTGAGGACGACCTTCCTGCCCGACTTGTCGGTCTCGGCGGCGCCGAAGGCCCAGGTCATCGGATAGCTGAAGGTCGGCGCGTCGCCGAACGTATGGCCGAGCGTCTGACCGTATGGCTTGCCCTTCTTCTTGAGCCCGGCGAACAGCTTCCGCGCCTCGTCCCAGGTCTTGGGATACGCGCTCGCCCCGGCCTCCCTGAGCCACGACTTTCTATACGCGACGGCGTTGCCGACGATCGAGTGCGGCACCGACAGCCACTTGCCGTTGACCTGGCAGGACGGCGCCCAGACGTCGTAGAAGCCGCCCTCCGCCTTCGACAGCGCCCCGGTGACATCGCTCACGTCGACGACGGCGTTCTGGTAGAGGTGCGCCCAGTTGTACTGGAAGTTGAAGATGTCGGCGCCCGAGCCGGACTGGACGGCCGCGGTGATGCGAGGCTGCAGATCGTTGGCGTTGATGGTCTCGAACTGGATCTTCGCGCCCAGCGCCTTCTCGGCCTCCGGCATCTGGCGCTTGAGCTCGACGTCGGATTCCGGGATGAAGTCCACCCAGCGCACCCAGTGCAGCGTGCTGCCCTGCGCAAACGCCGGCGCCTGGCGTGCGGCAAGGATGCCTGCGATGCCGGTGATCTTGATGAAGTGGCGCCGATCGATCGACTTCACGTCCATGCGAGAGTCCTCCTTGACTCTTGTAACAAGCGCACACCGTGCGCCGGTTTCCGTGGATACGCGCGAGGGCTAAACCTCCGGGAAACGTGACGGAAAAGTGACGAAGTGATACCACCCCCGGGGGGACTTCGTCAATGGGCGACGGGCACTTGTAGTGCGAGCCGCAGGACGTCGCGGGGCTGGGGCCCCGCCGTCCGAGGCGAGCTCATGAACGAGGAATGCGAGCCGCAGGACGTCGCGGGGCCGTGGTGCGAGCCGCAGCCGACAGGCGAGGCGAGCTTAAGAAGCGAGCGCGAGGACGCCGAGGCGCGGCCGGCGGAACGTGAACGCCAGCACGACGGCCATGACGCCGATGGCGAACGAGCCGAGGAAGAGCCAGGTGTAGGACCCGACACGGTCGTAGATGGCTCCTCCGGCGAACGAGCCGAGGCCCATCCCCAGCGTCGAGATCAAGAAGACGGCGCCGTACGCGCTCCCCATCACCTTTTCGCCGAAGTACTCGCGCGTCACGAGCGCATAGAGTGGCATCACGCCGCCATAGGCGGCGCCGAACACGAGGGCCAGCGCGATGAAGGCTCCGAGATCGCGAGCGAACAGATAACCGAAGATCATCAGCGCCTGCAGGGCGAGCCCCGCGATGAGCGTGGGCTTGGCGCCGACGCGGTCGGCCAGGAGACCGCCGCCGATGCGGCCGGCGATCGAGGCGAGGCCGGAGACGCCGAGCACCGTGGCAGCCGCCATCGCGGCCACGCCCTGATCCGTGGCGTGCGTGACCATGTGAAAAATCGGCCCCGAGTGCGCCGCGCAGCACGCGAAGTGCGTGAGGGCAATGGCCCAGAACCGCGGCGCGGACAGCACCTCGCGGGTCGTGTAGTCCTGGCCCGCCGGGGCCGGCGTGGTACCCGCCTCCCCGGCGCGCGTGGTGGCGCCCGCTTCCGGCTCGCGCAGCAGCAGGGCGACGGGGATGACGACGAGCCACGCGAGGTCGCCGAGCACGAGCATCGCCACGCGCCAGTCCCACGCGCTCGTGAGCGCGCGCGCGAGCGGCGCGATGAGCAGGATGCCGAAGCCGATGCCCGCCGACACCAGCGCCACGGCGAGTCCGCGGTGCACCGTGAACCACTTCGTCGTGGTCGCGGTCAGCGGCGCGTAGAAGGCGCCGACGGCGAAGCCGACCAGGAATCCGAAGGTGACATAGAACTGCCACAGCGCCTGCGTCTGACTCGACAGCACGAGCCCCAGGCCGAGCAGGAAGCCGCCGCCGACGGCGACGCCGCGGGCGCCGATGCGATCCGACAGCGAGCCCCAGAAGAACGAGCCGAGGCCCATCGCGATCCAGTTGAGCAGCGCGACCGTCGAGATCGCGCCGCGACTCCAGCCCATCGCCCGCTCGATCGGAACCAGAAACACGCCGAGCGCGAAGAGGCAGCCCATGCCGACGCACACGATGGTCGCGGACGCGGCGACGACGATCCACCCGTAGAAGGTGCGGCGCATGGGTGAGGCCTACGATAGCATGCGCGCCATGTGGTCTCGGCTGTTCTGGCCCGCCGCCGCGCTCGTCATCGTGTCGATCGCCGCGCTGCTGTTTCGTCGCGCGCTCGTCGCGGGGTTCCGGCGATGGACGGGGCATCGCAACGAGGACAGTCTTTTCCTCCAGGCCATCCGCGTGCCGTCGATGCTGTGGTGCATCGTCCTCGGACTGTTCGTCGCGCTCGAGATGGCGGACCTGCCACCACGACTCGCCGCGCAGATTCAGGTCGTGCTCGAGTCGGCGATCATCCTCTCGGTCACCATCACGGTGGCCGGCGTCCTCGATTCGCTGGTGGCGGCGGCCAGCGAGCGGCGTGCGCTCGCCGTCGGCGTCACCGGGCTCTTCCGCACCTCCGTGAGGCTGGCCGTGCTCGTCGTGGGCGGGCTCGTGCTGCTGAGCTCGCTCGGGATCGCGATCACGCCGATCCTCACCGCCCTCGGCGTGGGCGGTCTCGCCGTCGCGCTGGCGCTGCAGGACACGCTGTCGAACCTGTTCGCCGGCGTTCACCTGCTCGCCGACAAGCCGATTCGCGTCGGCGACTACGTCCGCCTGTCCGTGGACAACGTCGAAGGCCACGTGGTGGACGTCGGCTGGCGCTCGACGCGCATTCGGATGCTCCAGAACAACGTCGTGGTCGTGCCCAACAAGCGCGTGGCGGAATCCGTGATCACCAACTTCGATCTCGACGACCGGCGGATGGCCGTCACCATCCGCGTCGGGGTCGGTGACGACGCCGATCCGGACCATGTCGAGCGCGTGCTGGTCGAGGAGGCGACGCGTGCGATCGGACAGGTGCCGGGCCTCCTCGCCGACCCACCGCCCGCGGCCCAACTGATTCCCGGCTTCGGCGACTACTCGCTCGACTTCACGCTCGTGTGCCAGGCGCGCAGCTTCATGGACCAATTCACCGTCCAGCACGAGCTCCGCAAGCGGATCCTCAAGCGCCTGCGCGCCGAGGGCATCGCCATGCCGTTGCCGCCCGTGATGCGGCGCGCGACGTCCTAAACCGCGGTTTCATCTTCTTGCGGTAATTTCCGACCCCGCTTTTCCCCGCGCTCGCCCCGGCCCTCGAATGGAAAATGACGTCGTCGCACCCCAACCGGCGAAGTGCCCAGGGACGGCCAACGGAGGATCACTCATGCAGAGACCGGGCGCGATACTTGGATGGGCAGGAGCAGGTGGGCTCTGCATAGGACTGATGCTGTATGGGTTGAGCGCGGCCCAGGCGCCGCAGACACCGCCCCCTCAAGGCAAGACGTACTTCCCTGTGGTCGAGCAGGACTTCGCCAAGGTTCGGGCGGATGACCAGGCGGCGAAGCCCGCCGTGATGCAGCGCCAGCGGACGTTGCTTGCCGAACGCTACGACCTCGGAAATCGGCCCGCCCAGGGCGTGATGATGTCCGGCGGAAGGAAGGCCGTGCAGCAAGGAGTCCGGGTCAAACTCCCTGGAGGTATCACGTGGGAGCAATTGGCCGCCATGTCCCCCGATGAGATCCGGGAAAAGGATCTCTTTCCGAAAGGGTTCTTACCCCTGCCGCACGTGAAGCACCCGACCGGCGGTATGGTCTTTCCGAAGTTCGAAATCGCGGAGATCAACAAGCAGGAAGGACGGTCGCTCGAGCGGTTCGATGTCGATTTCGATCTGCCGGATCATCTGCTGCCCGAGTTTCCTCCCCCCGTCTTCCTGACCACCCGGCCGGAGCTCGGCGACGTTTCGCGCGGGCAACTGCTCACGATCAGGAACTACTTCGCGATCCTGGACGGCATCCTGACGCCGGTCCAGATGGAAGGCATACGCCTGCTGCTCACGCCGTTTCCGCAGCAGCAGTTCAACCAGACCGACGACCGCAAGACCGACGTCCAGAGCCTCGGCGTCACGTGTCTCGACTGTCACTCCAACGGCCACACCAACGCCGCCTTCCACCAGACCCCCGACATTCGTCCGCAGGCGGCGCGCTTCCGGATCGAAACGGTGAGCCTGCGCGGGATGTTCAATCAGCAGATCCACGGCTCCAAGCGCTCGCTGAGATCCGTCGAGGACTTCACGGAGTTCGAGCAGCGCACCGCCTACTTCGACGGCGACCACGTCATCGCCGCCAAGAAAGGGCTCAATCTCCCCGATCGGGCCAGTCAGGTCGCCATGATGGCCCAGATGCAAAACATGTTCGATTTCCCCCCGGCGCCGAAGTTGACGCCCCTCGGCACGCTCGATCCGACCAAGGCGACGGAGGAGGAACGTTTGGGTCAGGAGGTGTTTTTCGGGAAGGGACGCTGCGCAACGTGTCATCCCGCCCCTTCGTATCTCGACAACCAGATGCATGACCTGAAGGTCGAGCGCTTCTACACGGCGCGCACGATCAACGACCAGTGGATCCACGCCGAGGGGCCCATCAAGACCTTCACCCTGCGCGGGATCAAGGACTCCCCGCCGTACATGCACGATGGGCGTCTCTTGACGCTGGAGGACACGGTGGAATTTTTCAACCTCGTGCTGGGCGTGCAGCTGACGCCGCGGGAGAAGGCAGCGCTGGTCGCCTTCATGCGCCAGCTGTAGCTCACCCGGATCGCGGCGGCGTTCGTCCGAGCGTCTGAAACAGGCGGGCCACCGGCTCGGCGGCAAGAAAGCTGCGGCGCAGCCGCGGCGTCATGAGCTTGCTGGCGATCGATTCGATCGTGTGCGCCGCCGCGGTAAGTTGCTCCTCAGCCTCCGTGTCCTGCCCCAAACGAGCGAGGACGTTGCCGAGCGCCGCGTGCCCGATCCACGACTCGCGCGCCGTGCCGAGGACGCGCGCCTGATCCAGCGACGCCGTCAGTACCTGGGCGGCGTCCGCCAGCCGGCCCTGCGCAGCCAGAATCTGCCCCTGGAGTCTCAGGGCGCGAGCGAGGTGCTTGCGCTGGCGGCATTGGGTCGCGGCCTCGAGCGAGCGCGTGGCCCACGTCCACGCCTCGTCGTACCGCTCCTCGGCGAGCGACAGCTCGCCGCGCGACCGCCACAACGAGATCTCCCACGTCCAGCGGCCCCAGTTATCGAGCTCACGAAGCGACTCCGCCTCGCGAAAGGCCCGTTCGGCGCTCCCGTGATTGCCGCGGTAGAGGTGTGCGAGACCGAGCTTCCAGAGCGAGTGGCCGCGTGGCTCGGGCCATGGCCAGAGTCGCCGGCTCGTCTCTTCGCCCTCGGTGTTGAATCGGATGGCTTCGTCGAGATCGTAGGTCTCGAGCGACACCCCGCCGAAAAGGTTCGGCACGCGCGCGAGGTACAGCTTGTCGCCGGCGGCCTCGGCATATTCGAGCAGGGTCCGGTAGTGTGCGAGCGCCCCCTCGTAGTCGCTCCGGGCCAAGGCAGCGTGACCGAGGTGATACAGCGCGAGGCCGACGAGATAACCAGAATGCTCGCGGCGCGCCAGCTCGAGCCCCTCGCGGAGACGCTCGACCGCCACGGCGTACTCGCCATGCCATTCGAGCTGCCGGCCCGCGAACGTGAGGCACTGCGCCAGGAGACGCGGATCGCCGGCTTCCCGGGCGAGACGCAGGGCCTCAGACGAGTCGCGCATCGCCTCGACGACGGGCCCGTACACGCCGCCTCTCGCCTCGCCGCGCAGGGCATGGCAGCCGGCCTGCCCAGCCGTGTCACCGATCTCGATCGCGATCGCCAGGGCCTCGTTCACCGTCGTGAAAACTTCCGCGATCTTGTGGCCCCAGTTGTAGACATTGGCCAGTCCGAGCAGCGTCGCCACTTCCTGCTTCCGGTCGCCGAACCGACGGATGAGCGCGAGGGCTCGCTCGAACTCCGCCACCGCCGCCTCGAACTCGGCCAGGATGAACAGGACGCCCCCGAGCTTTTCGTGAACGCTCGCCAGCTCCCGATCACTCGGCGCTGGCCGTGCGCGAGTGGCGACCTCCAGCGCCTGCGCGTAGTGCCTGCGGGCCTCCGCGCTCGCGAACGCGTGTGCCGCGCGGTCACCGGCGAGAACGCTGTATCGAAACGCTTCGTCCCATTGCTCGCCCTCGACGAAGTGGTGCGCCAGCTCGTCGTAATGCTCGGCGAGGCGCTCGGGATAGAGCTCTTCGATCGCACGGCCGACCGCTCGATGGAGCTCCTTCCGGCGTTGGACGAGCAGGCTCTGGTAGGCGACATCCTGGATCACGGCGTGCTTGAAGATGTACGTCGGCTCCGGGAAGCGGCCTTGCTCGTAGATGATCTCCAGCGCCTTCAATTCCTGAAGGAGTCCCTCCAGCTCACCGGGGAGTCCCGCGATCCGCTCCAGCAAACGGCGCCGGAACTGACGGCCGATCACCGAGGCGAGCTGCACGGTGCGCTTGCCCTCCTCGCCGAGGCGATCCAGGCGCGCCATGATGATGTCGTGGATGGTGTCCGGAACCGCGGCGTCTCGGATCGGTCGCACGACACGAAAGCCGCCGTTCTCACGCTCGAGAATGCCGAGGTCGAGCAAGGTCTTCGTGACTTCTTCCACGAAGAGCGGGACGCCCTCAGCCTTGTCGAGCAGCGCTCTCGTGACATCGGCCGGGAGCCGCTCGACGCCGAGCATCCCGCCGGCCATGGCGACAGCTTCGGCTTCCGACAGTGGACCGAGCGTCAGCCTCGTCTGGAAGCTCCGCGTGCCAAAGGGAGGCGAGTAGCCGAGGCGATGCGTCGCGACAACGAGGATGCGCGTCGCGGCGATGCTGTCGATGAGCGCGGCGAGATACAGCTCGGTGCTGCTGTCGACCCAGTGGAGATCCTCGAAGACGAAGACCAGCGGGCGAAGGGTCGCGCCGCGAAGTGACATCGCCAGCACCGCGTCGAAGGTGCGCTTGCGGCGCTGCGAGGCGTCCATCGCGGTGACGGCGGGATCTCCCGGATCGACGGAGAGGAGATACCGCACGAACGGCACGTGCGCCTCGAGCCCGCCGAGCCTGCGCATCCCGTGCTCGACCTTGGCGATGATCTCGGGCTCGCCGTCGAAGTCGTCGATGCGGAAGTTCGCGCGAAGCTGATCCACGACGGGCAGGAGTGGACTCGACTGGCCGAACGAGACGCAGCGGCCCTCCAGCCATGTCGGCGGGTCGCCCGCCGCCGCGAGCCGCCGACGGAATTCGAGCACGAGGCGTGACTTCCCGATGCCCGCCTCGCCGGCGAGGAAGACCACGTGTCCTTGCCCGTCCTGGACTCGGCCGAACACCTCCGTGAGCGTGGCGAGGTCGCGATCGCGTCCAACGAGAGGCGTCAGACCACGCTCGCTCTCCACGTCGAGCCGTGCCTTGCGCCCGCGGGCGCGCAGGACCTCGAATGCCTGGACGGGCGTGTGACCCTTGACGGACAGCTCGCCCAGATCGAGCATTTCGAAGTATCCGGCGATGAGGCGATGCGTCGACGCGCCGACGAGCACGCTGCCCGGCCGGGCACTCTGTTGAAGTCGTGCGGCCACATTGGTCGTGTCGCCGACCGCCGTGTAGTCCATGCGGAGGTCGTCGCCGATCTTGCCCACGACGACTGGACCCGTGTTGAGCCCGATTCGCATCTCGAGGGACCGCTCGAGGCGCGAGGCCAGCTCGCGGCTGAGGTCACGGACGGCGCGCTGGATGGCGAGGGCGGCGTGAGCGGCGCGTCGCGGGGCGTCCTCGTGCGCAATGGGCGCGCCGAACAAGGCCATGACGCCATCGCCGGTGTACTGGTTGATCGTGCCCTCGAACCGATGCACCTCGCTCGCGATCGTTGCGAAACAACGATCGACGATCGTGTGGACGTCCTCTGGATCTCGCTGCTCGGCGAGGGCGCTGAATCCCGCGAGATCGGCGAACAGCACCGTCACCTGGCGCCGCTCGCCCTCGAGCGCGGACCGCGCCTTGAGGATCTTGTCGGCGAGGTGCTTCGGCGTGTATCCGACCTGGGCGTCAGGCTGAACGCTCGCTGGGGACGGCGCGGGCGCGTCGAGGATGAGCGGTGCTCCACACTCGTTGCAAAAACGACTTCCGGGAAGATTCGAATGCTTGCAGGCAGGGCAGATTGTTTCGAGGCGTACGCCACATCCGCGACAGAACTTGGCGCCGGGCGGGTTCTCGGTCCCGCATCGACACGTCATCGCGGGGATCATACCGCAGTCTAAAAGCGCGACTTTTCGCGCACGACGGCCAGCAGCGCGAGTCCCGCCAGCATGACGATCGACAGCCCGATCCACGGCCCGCGATAGCCACCCGCCGCCGTCACGCACCAGCCGAAGACGGGCGGGCCGAGCATCACGCCGAGCGACGACACGGCGAGCCCCAGACCGACCGCCGTGCCCGCCGCGCGCGGTCCCGCCAGCTCCGCCATCATCGTGTGCTGCACGCCGTTCCAGCCGATGCCGAAGAAGCCGAACACGAGCGCGAGCGGCGTGAGCAGCCACGGGCCGGCCCCGGGACCGGTGAAGGCGATGACGAGCGAGCACACGGCCGAGCCGCAGCCGGCGATGGCGAGCGGCGTTCGCCGACGGCCGCGGAAGGTGCGATCCGAGAGCACGCCGAAGGCGACGCGCCCGAGAACGCCGCCGGCCTGGGCGAGCGCCAGATAGCGGCTCGCCGCAAGCAGCGCGAGCCCGACGACGGTCTGCAGATAGAGCGCGAGGAAGGCCATCCACACCGTCTGCATCGCGGCGAAGATGAGCGTGGCGCTGGCGACGAGCCAGAGATCCCGCGAGCGCAGCACGGCGGCGACCGCGCCGCCCTCGCCGGCCGCTCGCCGCTGCAGCGCCTCGCCGGGCGGATCGTGATAGACGACGAAGGAGAGCACGGCACACGCGACGATCAGCAGTGCGGCGGCCACGATCGCCTCACGCCAGCCCAGCCGCAGCGCGAGCGCGGGCATCAGCACCGCGCCCAGCATGCCACCGAACGGCAGGCCGACCTGCTTGAGACCGACCACCGTCGCCCGTTGGTTGGGCGGAAACCACGACATCGCCGCCGTCGTGGAGGCGGGATTCAGCGTGCCGTAGCCGACGCCGGCCAGGCCGAGCAGGACCAGGAGCACGCCGTACGAGGGCGCGGCGCTCGCGGCGAGCAGCCCGCCGGCGATCAGGCTCTGGCCGAGCACCAGTGTCTTCGCCGTGCCCCAGCGGTCGGCGAGCATGCCGGCGAAAAACGACATCGTCACCGGGCCGAGGTAGTAGACGGACAGGAACGAGCCCGCCTGGGTCAACGTGAGGTCGAAATCGTCACGGATCAGCGAGGCGATCGCCGGAATGCCGAGTGGCCCGACGTTGGCCATCGTCTGGGCCAGCACGATGACCGCGAGGATCACCCAGCGCCGGCGTCCACCCCCGCTCACCGCCGCCGCGCCGCGAGCAGCGGCTCGACGACGCGCAGATCGTCTTCGGTGTCCACGCCGACCGTCGGTTCCGTCGTCTCCACGACGGTGATCGGAATGCCGTTCTCGAGGAAGCGGAGCTGCTCGAGCCGCTCGGTCTGCTCCAGCTCCGAGGGCGGCATGCGATGAAACGCCTCGAGCGCGGCGCGCCGATAGGCGTACAGCCCGATGTGCTTGTAGACCGGTGTGCCGATGCCGTCGCGGTCGTACGGAATCGGGAACTTGGAGAAGTAGAGCGCGTGTCCGACGGCGTCCACCACGACCTTGTTGACGCTGGGCAGCGGCTTCTCCGCGTCGGTCGCGCGGATCTTCAGCGTGCTCACCTGGGTGTCCGGATGGGTGAGGAACGGTGAGACGAGCCGCGCGATGTGGCCGGGCGTGACGAGTGGCTCGTCGCCCTGGATGTTGACGTAGACGTCGGCGGCGCGGCCCTGCGCGACCTCCCACACGCGATCGGTGCCCGACGGGTGCGCCGGCGAGGTGAGGATGGCGGGAATGCCGTACGTGGCGCAGGCGTCGACGATCTCCTGCGCGTCGGTGGCCACCAGGACGTCGCGCAGCTCCGGGGCGCGGCGCGCGGCCTCCCACGTCCAGCAGATCAGCGGGCGCCCCGCGATGTCTCGCAGCAGCTTTCGCGGCAGGCGCGTGCTCGCCAGGCGCGCGGGAATCACGCCCAGGACCCGCAGCGTCATTTTCCGAATGCGCGCAGCGTGCGCAGGAGGGTCGGACGCGGATCACCGCCGGACGCCGCGGCGGGATTGAACGGCAGCACGACGGGCATGGTGAGACCGGCGCGCGCGAACGCGTCGATGCGCGCGCGGCAGAAGGCCTCGTCGCCGACGACGCCGAGGCCGTCGAGCACGCGCGGCGAGACCTCGCCCACGGCGCCGGACCGATCGCCATCCTTCCAGCGCGCGTTCACCGCGTCCACCTCGGCGCCGAACCCCGCCGTGCGAAAGAACGCGGCGTAGACGTCGACGATCGCATAGCCCGTGATGTCGCGGGCGAGGGCCGCCCGCGCCATCTTCACGTCGTCGGTCACGCAGGTGCGGATGAAGCAGGCGATCTCGAAATCGTCGAGCGTGCGTCCGGCCCGGCGCGCGCCCGCCTGCAGATGAGCGATCGAGGCCGGCACGGCCTCCGGAGGAATCCAGTTGAGGACGACGCCGTCGGCGATCTCGCCCGCGAGCTCGAGCATCTCCGGGCCCAGGGCGGCCAGCACGATGCGCACGGGGGCGGCCGGCGCGGTGAGGCGGAAATTCTTCACGCGGTAGAAGGCGCCCTCGAAGTTCACGCGCTCGCCCGCGGTCACGAGCCGGATGATCTGGACCGCCTCGCGAATCTGCGCCAGCGCGGCGGAGAACGGACGGCCGTGCCACTGCTCGACGATGATCCGGCTCGAGAGCCCGAGCCCGAACGCCACGCGCCCCGGCGCCAGGTGGCCGAGCGTGGCCGCGCTCATGCCGAGCAGCGTCGGCGTGCGCGTCTGCACCGGCATGACCGCCGAGCCGACGTGCAACGTGGTGCTGTGCGCGAGCAGGGTGGCCATGACGGCGATCGCGTCGTAGCCGCCGGTCTCGCCCGTCCACGCCGTGTGGTAGCCGCGGGCTTCGGTCTCGCGCACGACACCGGCGAACTCGGCCGCGGGCAGCGCGGCCGCGCCGGCGACCACGAAGCCGAGACGCATCAGGTCGCGAGAACGCGAGCGGCGGCGGGGCTGGGCGTCACAGGTCGGCAGTATACTCGACGGCCGCCGATGAGACTCCTCCCCGAGCTCGTGCTGACGCCCGAAGGCTGGCGTCGCGACGCCGCCGTCACCGTGGCCGACGGCCGCATCACGGAGATCGGCGCGGTGGGGCCGCCGCGCGCCGGCGACGTCGCGCTGCCGTCGCGCGCGCTGCTGCCGGGCACCGTCAACGCGCACGCCCACACATTTCAATCGCTGCTGCGCGGGCTCGGCGACGATCTCGACTTCGCAGGATGGCGCGACCGCGTGCTCTATCCGTTTTCCGAGCGGCTCGATCGCGACGGCATCGGACTGGGCGCGGCCTTCGCGTTCGCGGAAATGCTCCGGCACGGCGTGACGACGTGCGTGGACTTCTTCTATCTCAACGACAGCGGCAACGAGAACGCGGAGGCCGTGATCGCCGCCGCCCGCACCGTGGGCATCCGCCTGGTGCTCGCGCGCGCGATGTACGACTGGGAGGGGGCGCCCACGCGCTATCGCGAGCGGCCGGCGGAGGCGGCGCGCAATGTGCGCGCGCTGATCGCCGCCCACCGCGCCGACGCGACGGTGGACGTCCATGCCGCGCCCCACAGTCCCCACGGCGCTTCACCCGCCATGATCCGCGCGGGCGCGGAGGTCGCCGCGACGGAACAGGTGCCGATGCACGTGCACGTGGCCGAAGGTCGCTACGAGGGCGAGCGCACGCTGCGGGAGCACGGCGCGACCCCGGTGCGCCACCTCGATCGTCTCGGCGCGCTCACTCGCCACACCATCGCGGTGCACGCCGTCTGGCTCGACGACGAGGAGGTCGCGCTCATGGGCGCGCGCGGCGCCGCGCTCGCCTACTGCCCGTCGAGCAACATGTTCCTCGGCGACGGTGTGACGCGCCTGCCCGAGTTGTTGCGCGCAGGCGTGCGGGCGGGGCTCGGCACCGACGGTGGCTGCACCAACAATCGGCTCTCGGTGTTCGAGGAGATGCGGATGGCCTCCCTGCTGCAGCGCGTGCGGCTGCTCGACGGCGGCGCGTTGCCGGCGGCGACCGCGTGGGGACTCGGTACCGAGTCAGGCGCGGCGATGCTCGGGCTGCCGGCCGGCCGGATCGAGGTCGGGTACCTCGCCGATCTCGTCGCGGTCGATCTCGGCGACGTGTCGCTGCATCCGATGACGAACCTCCTGGCCAACGTGGTGTTCGCGATGTCGGCGCAGGCGGTGCGCGACGTCTGGGTCCACGGCGCGCGTGTCGTCCAGGCAGGCCGACTCACGCGCGTGTCGGAGTCGGAGCTGCTCGCGCGCGTCGGTGCGCTCACGCGCGACTGGAGGCTGTGAGGCCGCGTTTACTGAGCTTCGAGGGACGCGGCGTCGGCGGCGGGCTGCTTCGGCATGCGGCAGTGGCCCTCGAAGAGCACGCCCTCCTCGACGACGACCACGGGGGCTTCGACGTCGCCGAAGACGCGGGCGGTGCCGCGCAGCTCGACGCGCTCGCTCGCGAGCACGTTGCCCACGACCTCGCCGCTGATGAGGACGACGCCCGCGTGGATCGTGGCGTTGATGACCGCCTTCTCTCCGATGATGAGCGTGTCCTTGGACAGGATCTCGCCCTTAAACTTGCCGTTCAGCATCACGGTCCCGCGGAACGAATACTTGCCCTCGATCTCGGAGGCTTCGTCGATGAACGCGCTGAGATCGCCGCTGCGGGGAGTCGCGACCTTGCCGTTGTGGCCGTTTTTCTTACTGAACATGGCAGAGCCTCGATCCCTCCTCGTGGTCCGCCGCGGCGATGTGCCGCGTCACTGCGCTCTCGAGAGGCGATCCTGACCGAATGTTCGAGAGTCCAGATGTAGCACCCCGGCCGGGATCGGGTCAATTTTCTGGCGCTAGGCCTGCACGTGCTCCTGGGCCAGCCGTGGGCGGCGGGCGAGGCGGAGGTACTCGAGGCCTAGCCAGCAGAGCAAGAACAGGCCGAGCTGGATCGAGGCATTGTAGAAGAGCGGCAGCAGGTCGGCCGAGAGCAGCTCGAGCGCATGGCCGGCGGCGCCCAGCAGCGTGAGCAGGCCCATGGCGAACAGCCGCACGGGATCGGCGGCGTCTCCGTGCCAGGGCAGCAGCACGAGCAGCACGAGGAACGAGTAGTAGTAGCCCGCCGGGCTCAGCGCGAAGAAGACCAGCGGCACCGCGTACATGATCGATTCGAGCGGCCGCGCTCGTAGGATCAGGGGCAGGGCCGCCAGCAAGTACAGGGCGGCGGCCGCGGGCAGCACCCACGGAGCCGGCCGCGCGGCGAGCGCGGCGTCGTGGGGCGCGAAGACGGTGCCGTCGGGCCGCTCGACCCACGGTGTGTTGTGGAAGACGATCAGCGAGCCGAGCCCCACGTGGTTCGTGTACACGCCCCGGTTGTGCTGCTCGATCTTGGTCACGAACTCCTTCGAGAGCTCGCGCGTGGCGGGAACGGCCGCCAGGGCGAGCACGACCACGAGCCCCAGCGCGGCGGCCGCCGTCAGACAGCGGGTGAGCGCGGTGTCGCGCGCCCCGGTCAGCCACGCCTGCGTCCAGGTGACCACGAGGGGGACGAAGAAGAGAACGGGGAAGACGCGCGCGAGCACCGCGTAGCCGAAGCCGAGGCCGGCGGCCGCGCCGGCTCCGCGCGCGAGCCCGGCGGCGCCCAGCAGGAGCGCGGCGATCC
>Ga0207646_10000187_pt1 | contig 84786 bp, 160 predicted proteins | sample KBSK5502metaG_FD_184343 | JGI IMG/M metagenome (GOLD analysis project Ga0207646, IMG submission 184343) | Corn, switchgrass and miscanthus rhizosphere microbial communities from Kellogg Biological Station, Michigan, USA - KBS K5-50-2 metaG... | ecosystem: Host-associated > Plants > Roots >... | reverse complement strand
GGTCGGCCATTCCTTACTGGACCCCCCACCCTCAACTGGCCACCAGAACTCCACCGGAAACCCATCGTGGAGCCATGCGGTACCCACAAGAAACGCATACCATGGGGCCCGATGAAAACACTCCGTCCAAACGACGCACTTGCGGAGGGGTGGGAGCCGAGTCCTCCGCCCCACATCGGGCCCGATGGCCTGGCGATCGGCCCACCGAGCGTGGATAGCGTGACTCCCTACCCGAGCCTCTGCGAGGCTGGCCCGTGTCAGAACCTCCATCGATTCGAGATCCAGGTCGAGGCGACCTCGCCGATCGCCCAGCAAGTCCCGATTGAGCTTCCGGACGGCCCACGGGTCGAGACGACACCGGGCGGAAAGGTGTACCGACCGCTCCCGGTGTTTCACACCCGGGTCGATCGGTACTGCTACCCATCCCCGGGCATCGAACTCGAGCTCGGCTCCACGTCGATGGTCCGGTGCAACCGATTCAAGCCGCCCGAGAGCTGGCATCAGCAACGGAAGTCGACTGACGACAACCTGACCGGAGCGAGTCGCGCCGAGGTCTACGTCGCCAAGGTCAAGGCATGGAAGGACGCCCGCGCCAAGGAGGCGCAGGAGGCGGCCGACATCGAACAGGAGATCGCCGAGATGAAGGAGAGGAACACATGAGTATCGAGCAGTTGAAGAGTGATGCGGCTGCGGTCGTGGCGGCGCTGCCGTCCGGGCCGCTGATTTCCGCGGCCGACATGGTCGCGTATATGAAGAACAACCTCCTGCCGTTGTTCTCCGACTTTGTCGACGAGCTCGGCGAGATGGACGCCGCGCTCGCCGAGATGGTGACCGGGGCGGTCGATGTGCTCCACACCGACAACTCGGCGGTGTTCCTGACCCTGATCGAGGGCGGCACCAAGATCATCGCCGACCTGCAGGCGAAGATCGTCGAGCTCGGCGGCACGGTCACCGGAGAGCTCGCCCAGGCGGTCAAGGAATGGGAAAGCCTCGCGGCGGACGGCCGCGAGATCCTCGAAGATGTGACCTTCGACGATCCAGACGACGAAGACGAGAATCCGGACGACGAGGAGTCGACCAAGGCCGACGAGAAGAAGTGAAGATCGGGACCAAAGTCAAGCGCGATCCATCGAGCGAGGATGCGGCCAAGCCAACCACCGATGACGCCGTCGAGGTCGCGCTGGTCGATGACAAGGACGAGGCCTCGGGCGCGGCCGCGGCCGGCGCCCTTCCCAAGGAGCGGAAGGAAGAGAAGAAGGACAAGGAGAAGAAGGAGGACAAGCCGCCCTCCGACCTCAAGCTGATCCGGATCGCCGAGGACCGGACCCTCCGCGAGTGGATGGAGACCCTCGGCACCGAGGGCGCCTACAAGATCCAGATCTCCCGGTCGTCGCCGTCCGTGGCGTGGGACACCGCCACGCGGCGGAACGTGGCCGTCAAGGGCCACCTTGCCACCGTGACCGACCTCGACAACATCGACGAGGAGTACCTGCAGCGCGAGTTCGGCGGTGGAACGTTCCGGCTCAAGGTCACGCGGCCGGGTAACGCCCAGTATGCCGCGCACCGGACCGTCGAGATCGCCGGCGAGCCGCGGCTCGACCGTCTACCCAGCAGCTCCCCGCCGCCTGTCCCCCAGGCGATGGCAGGGGGGCAGGCGGCGAGTGACAGCCCAGGCGTCATCACCGAGGCCATGAAGATGGTCAAGGAGGCCTACGCGGATCGGGCCCCCAAGGGCATGGATCCGGTCGTCCAGATGATGTTCGATCAGATGCGAGCTCTGACCGAAAGCCAGAGCCGCGAGATGACCGCGCTCCGCGCCGAACTCGCGGCGGAGCGGACCCGCAAGCCGGACACCGATCCGTTCCGCGACAAGCTGATGAACTCGATGTTCGAGGGGGAATCCGCCACGACGGCGCGGCTCCGCGAGGCGCACGCGACCGAGATCCGGACCCTCAAGGAGGGGTTCGCACAGGAGCGCGCGCAGGTCGAGGCGCGTCACGATCGCGTGATCAGCGACATGAACGCTGCCCACGCGCGGCAGGTCGACAACTACAAGAGCTCGTTCGAGCGCGAGATCAAGGCGATGGAGAACAGCCACGCGGTGGCTCTGGCCTCCGCGAACACCACCGCCAACGTCCTGAAGGCCTCCCTGGAAAGCGAGGTGCGGCGCCTCGAGCGCGAGAACACCGAGGCTCGGGCCGAGCTCAAGGAGCTCCGCGCCGCCGCGAGAGATGAAAAGGATACCCTGTCGCAGCTGAAGAAATTCAAGGAGATCAAGGAAGCGTTCACCGGCGACGAGGATGGCCAGGATGCATCGACCATCGGCCAGATCGCGGCGATGGTCCCTTCAGTGATCGAAGGCGTCGGCGCCATCATGAACAACCGCGGCGGTTCGGCGGCGGCCGCCCAGGCGCAGGCGGCGGCGCAGGCCCAGGCCGCCGCCATCCCGGCGAGGCCTCAGCGGTTCGCGCCCGGCCAGATGGTGCAGGACCCCAAGACCGGCCAGATCATGAAGGTGGGGCCGGATGGCGTACTCCGGCCCGCGCGAAAGAAGCCCAAGGAGATCACCACCGAGGACGGTCGCCAGGTGGAGGCCCCGGTGGTCGAGCCGGAGAGCGCCAAGAAGCTCGTGGCCTACCTGGAGGCGGCGTTCAACGGGAACACCGAGCCGGCGGTCGTCGTGCGCTCCGCCGGCGCGGTGATCCCGGCCGACATCATCCAGTGGATCCGGGACAACGACACCGAGCAGACCTCCGGGGTCGACCTGTTCATGCGCCGGGTGGTGAACCTGCCATCCAACAGCCCACTGGCGTCGCAGGCGGGCCGTAAGTGGCTGCGGGACCTTGGAAGGGCGCTGATCGACGGGACCTGATGATCGCGGCTCTCTACGTCCAGCGTGGCGGTGTCTACTGGGATCTCCCCGGTGTTGACCCATGGGATGAAGCGCGCGATGCCCGGCTCTATGCCGGCCCGTGGCCGGTAGTTGCCCATCCGCCATGCGCGCGCTGGTGTCGGTTGGCTGGACTGGTGGAGAAGCGCTGGGGGCACAAGAAGGGGGATGACGGAGGGTGCTTCTCTTCAGCGCTCGCCGCGGTGAGGAAATGGGGCGGCGTTCTGGAGCACCCAGCATGGTCGGACGCATGGTCCGCGCACGATCTGCCGCACCCGGCCCCCGCCGGTGGGTGGCAGGGCGACTTGCATGGCGGATGGTGCTGTCATGTGGAACAGCGCTGGTATGGGCACCGTGCACGGAAGGCGACCTGGTTGTACTCGGTTCACTGCGAACTCCCGGCGCTGAGATGGGGGCGGGGACCATCCCCGGTTGCATGGGCAACCACGAAGCTTGGCCGTAGAGGCGACGGTTCGGCGTCCGTCCGCCCATCGGTGGTGAAACCGATGGAGCAGGAAGAGCGGTCCGCAACCCCGTTGGAATTCCGAGACATCCTCATCGCCATGGCGCGGTCTTCCACTGTCATGGTACCGTAAGGCGACTGCAGACCTCCATCTTGTCCGGGTGAAGGCCAGTGGTTGAACCGATCGCTCCATAACCCGCGTCAGACGATCCCGGCCGGTGGCTACGGCCGGGATCAGCTCACGTGGATCCCAGACATGCCGCCCACCTCGCGGGTCGGGTACTCGGGTGCGCCGCAGACCGTCGCGGTCATGCGCAAGTCCGCGCTCGGCGACGCCAACCACTACGACACGCGGCAGCTCGCGGAGATCGTGTGCGAGGGGTTGGACTCGAAGGACTACACCTCCGAGTACATGGCGCTGTACTACTTCCTGATCCAGCGGACGCGGTACATGCGCGACCCGCGGCGGACCGAGTTGGTCAGGGCGCCCTACATCATCAGCCGGCAGATCATGGCTGGGCACCGGCCGTCGCTCGACTGCGACGACATGGCGACCTGGCTCGCCGCCGCGATCACCGCGGTCGGCGGCCGCGCGGAGTTCTGCACGGTCGCGTTCGCGAACATGTTCTACCAGGGTGAGCAGCAATACAGCCACGTGTTCACCCGGGCCCTCGAGCCCCGGACCCGCACGATGATCGTCCTCGACCCGGTTGCGGCCGAGAACACCAAGCAGATGCTGGCGCGCGTGAAGGCCGGCGCCGCCTGGCCTGTGGCAGCCTGAAGGAGACCCATGGCGTACAACCTACCTCCACCCTGGGATCCAGGGTTCTGCATGCCGAAGAACGTGAACGACGAGGGCCTCGAGCGCCGCGCGTTCATCACGAAGTGGCAGCCGCGCGGCAGCTACGACAACCCGGCGGTGGGCACCGGCGGGTACGCCGTGCCGAAGTACGTGCTCGACGAAGGCTATGGCCAGGGCACCTACACCACGAAGTGGATGCCGTCCGGCAGCTACGCCGGGCCGCGCGTGCCGAACTGGCTGAATCGCCGGCCCGAGCTCGTCTCGGCGAAGCGCCTGCCTGGCGGCGGCACGGTCGCCACGATCGCGCCGCTGAGCGACGACGAGGCGCCGCTGCCCGCGAACTTCGAGGACTACGGCCAGCGCGCCGCGCAGATCCTGCTGTCGCGGGTGCAGGCGGTCCCGCCGAAGCAGCGGCAGGAGGTCCTCAAGCAGATCATGAACAAGCTCGACCCGTCGCTGTGGGGACGCGCGCAGGAGATCTGGCGGCGGTACATCGCGCAGGGCCAGACGCCGGCGCAGGCGCTGCCGCTGGCGATCGGCCGGGCGATGTCGGCCGGCCTTGCTGCGGAGGTTGTCGGGACTGGGCTTCGACGCTCTGCGCCCCAGGCCAAATCGCTCCTTGGCCTGGGGTGCTACGGCTGCGCCGCCATCCTGGCGCTGGGAGCGGACGAGGCTGCGGATTGCCAGACGCAGCCTGGTTTTTCGTGGATCTATGGCACCCAGGGCACTCCTGGCCGCTGGGAACGAACGAAGGCCGGGGCGACCGATGTCCCGTTTTGCAAGACCCCTCCTGCCGGTGGATCGACCGTCGACCCGACCAAGGTAGATTCCCGGGACCACACCGTTCCGGGCCAGTTCTTCGTGGGGCCGTTCCCGTTCGATGACATGCTCGCGAGTCGCGTATGGTCGAGCTCTGGCGGCGGCAGCGCCAATGTTGCGACGCGGGGAACATCGCCCGACCTGATGTACCCATCGACGGACCCGTCTGCCACGACCGGGCTGTCCAGGGGCAGTAGCGGCGTCGTCCACTTCCTGCCGATCAACTCGGACGTGCTCGGCTGGCTGCGCGATCGACTCACCGAGAAGACCGACGCGAGCGGCAAGACGGACGCTGCCACCACGTATCCGAAGATGGTCAGCCAGCTCGGCATCGGTGGCTCGACCGACTGGGACAAGTGGTTCTCGGCGATGGGGATCTCCCCGGATACCCCGATTCGGCAGCACGTCGCCTGGTACCTGATGACCGGGATCCAGCCGCTGGTTCGGACGAAGCACCCGAAGACCGGCGAAGACATGGTCATGCACGTCATGGTGCAGCGTGTCGACCCGACCAAGGATTGGTCGTCGAGCAACGGCCTGGTGCTCAAGGTCTGGCTGTCCAGGGTGCCGGACCCCGGTGTCCTGGCGTCGATCTGGAACACGCTCGTGCAGATCCCGGCTACGGTGGTGATGCCGATCAGAAACACCGTCGTGGACACGGTCAAGGATCTGGCGGACCTCGCCTGCGACGTGCTCAACAGCACGCTCTCGGGTGCACAGGGCCAGGCCGCCGGCGCGGCGGCCGCCACCGCCGCTGGGGTGCCGCCTCAGGTCGGCGCCGCGGGCGCGGTGATCGCGCAGAAGTCTTGCGGTCAACAGCCGCCGGCCACGGCGCCCGTGGTGCCGCCGTCGTCGATCCTGCCGTACGTTCTGCTCGGCGGCGGCGCGCTGGTCGCGCTCGCCGTCCTGACCAAGAAAAAGAAGAAGCCATGAAGCAGCAACGGACATCGCGCGAGCTCGCGCTGGCGATCGGCATCGGCGGGTTCAACGCCACGTCCGTGGTGCAGACCATGATGCGGTCGCCGGCTACCACGGACCCGAAGATGGCGGCGGTCATCCTGCTGGTCCGGCACATCCAGAAAGCGTTGTTCGAGCTCGGCGCGACCGACGTCGCCAACAGCGGCTACATCGACACGGCGACCTATTACGCCATGGAGCAGCTGCTCGGGCCGTCGTGGATGCGCATGTCGTGGGCGGAGGCAGTCGGCGCCGTGGTCGACGCCAAGGCGACCAAGACCCAGCTCTCGCCGTCGATGCACCCGGCCGACGATGGTGTCCCGGTCGCGACGGCGGGCGTGCTCGACGCGCTGCCGTCCGTTCCAGGCGGGATGTTCACGTACGCGATCGGCGCGTACCTGATCTTCCGCGCGATGAGCAAGAAGAGGTCCGCATGAGCTATCTCGCCAACACCTACGGGACCGTGTTCCAGCCCGCGCCGGTCGGCGACCTGGTTGCCGACATCGAGGCGATCCTCGCCGGCGGCGCCGTGAACGCCAGCCAGGCGGACCCGGATGACAACGTCGACCAGACCGCCGGCGGCGGCTCGGTGACGTCCGCCGACTTCACCAGCGTCAACGGGGTCTGCAAGGCACGCAACTTCCCGGCGCTCGCCGCCGCGAAGGAACTGCAGGCGCAGCTCAACCGCGTCGCCCAGGTGAAGAAGTTCGGCAAGATCGGCGTGGACGGAGCCATCGGCCCCGGCACGCTTGCGCTGTTCCGCGCGGTGCAGACCGCCGCGGCCGGCGCCGTCATGGGCGATCCCTCGAGCTGCGCGGGCGTGGCCGCGGACGCGGACGTCCTGTCCGAGCAGGTCAAGGCGTTCGCGAACTCGCTCAACGCGCCGGCGCAGGTGTCGGCCGCGGTCTCGCTGTCGTTCCCGTCGATCGTCACCAAGAGCGGCAAGACCGTCGTCCCGCCGGACGCCGGGATCACCGGCGACCTGGCCTCGATGTCGACCCTCGAGCGCCTGGCGATCGTGGGCGTCGCCGGCGCGATCGGCTACCTGGTCTACACCGGCGCCAAGCGCCGGAAGGGGAGACGCTGATGTATACGCGCAACCTGGGCGACGCCGCCACGCCGACCACGACCAGCCTGGCGACGATCGCGCACTCCGACTCGGTCAAGACCGGCGCGGCGATCGCGCTCACGTTCCACGGCTATCGCCGGACCGGGTCGCTCATCTGGGCGATGGTATACGGCCTCTGCGGCCGCATCGCGCCGGTGGTGGCCGTCCCTGTGGCGCTCGCCCAGGGGTTCGGCGAAAGGAAGCCATGTCCATGAAGTTCGCATATCAGCGGCAGGGCGGCCCCCTGCTCACGTGGGGCATGGCCGCGCCGCCCCCGGCCCGGTCCGCCGAAGCGCGCAGCCTCGGATCGCTCGGCGGCGGCTCGTCGCTCGACCACCCAACCCTCGTGCTGCCGCTGCCCGGCGCGCCGGAGCCGATCGGCGTCACCCAGGCGATGGGTGGCTGCGGATGTGGGTGCGGCGGTGGCTGCAAGGGCGCGATGTCCGGCATCGTGGACGCCATTCCAGGCGGTTACCTGACGCTGGGCGGCGCCGTTCTGGCTTTCTTCCTGCTGCGGAAGAAGCGACGATAGCAGCCATGCCCAAGTACCCCGAGATCGGAGATCAGGTGTGGTTCTACTTCCTGCACGCCTTCACGGACGTGAAGCTGTATGACAACCTATGGCGTGCCACTGGCAAGTACGAGATGCGCTGCCGCCCGGCGGTGGTTACCGCGTTATCCACCGATGTGAACGAGCGGCTGTACCCGGACATCCGGATCGAGTTCGCGTGCGACGACATGACCATCGCCGGCTCCTCTGGACTGGCGCGAAGGTTTCCGCTGCTGTGGGTGTCGGCGTGCCCGCATATCGACGCGATGATGGACGCGAACGGGCGCGATCCGGAGCTCATCGGCCGCATCATCGGCGGCCGGTGGCCGCGCCATGGCTCCTGGGCCTGGGAGCCGATGCCCGGGTTCGAAGGAGGCCGGTGATGAAGGATTCCGAGTACGCTGCGCTCCGTGCCTCGAGCGCTCTGGCCTACGACTTCGTCATGCCCAAGGTCGGAGATCTCGTCTGGTTCTACTTCGATCACGCCTTCTGGGATGGCGAGCCGATCACGTCGCTCCGCCTGTCCGTCAGGGGCAGGGAGCCAGTCGAGTTCAAGCAGTGGCGATTCGCTGGCCGAACGGAGCTGCGCGGCCGGCCAGCTCGCGTCACACGCATACCGACCTACGGTCGACTGATCTACGTCATGCCGGAGTACGATCCCACCGACCGGTTGAAGGATGGCATGCGCGTACGCTTGGCGCCGCGCGAGCCGTGCGCGAATCTCCACGTCCACCGCCGGCAGGCTGCGGAGAACATCCTCGGCCGGATCGTCGATGGCGTGCTGCCGATCCCGGGCACGTGGGGGTTCGATCCGCTGCCCCCGCTCGGAGGTGGTCGGTAATGCCGAAGATTAAGGGAGTCGGACCGACGCTCTACGGGATGGCGGCGCTGTCCAGCGACTTCGTCATGCCGTTCGTCATGCCCAAGGTCGGGCAGCCCGTCTGGTACTACTTCGAGCACGCGTTCTGGGACGTCCCGCTGGAAGATCTGGGCGGCCTCAAGCGGTGGCGGTTCACCGGGCGCACGGAGTTGCGCGCCAGGATGGCTCGCATCCTGGACGTCACCGACAGCAACGGGTCTCGGGTCATCCTCGCGCCGGAGTACGGCCCCGATGACCGGATCAGGCGGCACCACTTCGGCGTGTTCGCCGGCCTGGCGCTCACTAGAGTATCGGCGTACATCCACACGCACGCTCACGAGTCGACTCCATGGACAGGTGTCGGCTACGTGTACGGCCGAATCGTCGATGGCATTCTGCCGGAAGATAATCACTGGGGGTACGACCCGCTGCCCTCGCTCGGAGGTGGCAGGTGAGCACCGCGCTACGCGTCGTCCATCCGAACGGCGGTCGATCCGGCCCGTTCGTGGTGCCGATGGGCAAGGAAGACCTCGAAAGAGAGGCACGTCTGCTCCTCGATGACCAACACCCAGAGGGGAGGTTGGCAGGTGGGCGGTTCTGGAGCACCGTCGCTCATCTGCGCCATCGTTGCCGGAATTGGGATTGCCAGATCGGTGATGTCATGGTCAGCACCTTCGCGTTCGGACGCAGCACGCCGGTGCCCGGCGACTCCGCCGATCGCAGGCTGTCCGACTTCGAACTCGCGATCCTGTTCGGAGTCGATGACGAGGCCGGATACCATGCGCTGGGCGCCCTCGGCATCAAGGACCCAGACAAGGCGCTTGCGCGCACGGTGCTATCGTGGCTCCCTCATCTCGAGGAGTGGGACGTCCCATCCCCCACCTGAACCATGGCGCGGTACTCGGTCTACAACTACACGCGGCGCGTGTTCGACTACTACGAGGCCCCGGGCCCGGGTGGGACGCACGCCGGATCGCCGCCGGCGCCGCGGTCCCAGGGTGACCTGGGCGCCGCGCCCGAGCGCGCCACGTGGAAGTTGCCGGCCGGGGCTACCAAGGTGGGCGAGGGCGAGCTTCCGCAGGGGCGGATCGCCAGCCTGGACGGCGCCGACGTGTTCTCGAGCCCGGTGAACGCGCTGGCGCTCGCGGCGATCGCGCTCGTAGCATGGAGGCTCCTGCGATGACGTACATGATTCGCGCTCGGCGGCGCCCGAGACAAGCGGCCCGGGCGATGTCGGGTCTGGTCGACGACATGATCGACCAGTACAGCACCCAGATCCCGGGCGGCGCGATCGATCCGACGGTCGTGCTCGAGGCCCAGTGCGTGACCAAAGCGGTCGCGGCCGGCCAGGGCTTCAAGGCGAAGATCGACAACCTCGATGCGACCTGGAACCCGACCGGGTTCTTTCCGCCGGACGACGTCCGATCGGTGATCGGTTCGACGATGGAGCTCGAGGCGCTCGGCCGGGCCGCGATCGACAAGGTCCAGACCGAATCGCACGTCCGCACCGACCTGCTCAACCGTGCGCGCGATGGCCTGGACCGGGCCGGCGCGCGGGCGATCGACTACCTCGACGCCGCGCGCGAGGCCGACAGCAAGAGCATCCGCCTGGTGAACGCTCCCGGTCTCAAGCAGTGGGTCATCGACACGATGAACGCGGCGTCCGCTGCGCTGATCGTTGGCCAGGCCGTCGACTGCCTCAAGCCATGGTGGCTATCCGCGCTCGAGGCCTACCAGGAGGCATTCGACGTCGCGATCACGCACGTGGTGTCGGTCGCGGGCAGCGTGCTAGCTGTCGGCGAGAACGCCGTGAAGGTGGCATTCTCGTTGCTCGAACACCTCAACCTCCTGATCCTCGCTGGCCTTGGGGTCGGCGGGTACCTGATCTGGAAGAAGCACTTCCAGTGAGCCGGCGCGTGAACAAGGATGACCTCCCGCCGGAGGTCGCCGGCGCGGTCGAGCTCTACCAGACCTTCCACCGCTACGAGCCCCGGAAGATCGGGGCGTTCGCGGCCGGCTTTCAGATCCCGCGCCTTATGTACAAAGCCGGATCCGCGGTCTGGGTCGCGTACCAGTCCGGCAAGGTCGATCCGGCCACGCTGCGCAAGCCGTCCAAGCCGGTCAACTACATCCACGACCACGACGCGGGCGTCGGCTGCTACCTGGCGAGCTCGAGAGACGCCGGCGGCGTGTCCGGGACCGAAGTCCCCGCGCGGTTTCGCAACGTCGAGGCGCTGGCCCGCCTGGGAGGCTGCCTGGGGTTCTGCTTCAAGGACGGCGGCGAAGAGGTCGAGGTCAAGGGCATCAAGCCGTACCCGGACCTCTACGCGACGCCGGATGGCCGGTGCCTGCTGGTGATCGAGAAGCAACGGCGGGTGCTGGCGATGATGTGGGGCGGCGGACTCGGGGTTTTTGCGCGCGGAATCGATGGCTGATCCTGCGATCCTGGCGAGCCTCCCCGACGTTTCGCCACCGACCTCGCTGATCGCCGCGATGACCATCGCCGTGGTCGTGCTCACCGGCGTGATCGGATACCTCTTCCGGCACTACACCGCGAAGATGGCGGAGATCAACGCGGGCTTCAACGAGCGGCTGTCGCAGATGACTGCGAAGCACGCCGAGGAGCACAAGGCATGGGCGGCAGAGCGCGAGGGGTGGTGTGCGGAACGTGCATCGTGGGCGGCTGAGCGCGCCAAGTTGGAGCAACACCGCACGGAGTACCGTCTCGAATATGAGACGCGTCACAGAGAGATCGTCGCTCATTACGCCGAACAGGTCTCCGAGCTATACGAGAAGACACTGGAGCACGAGAGCGCTGCTCGTCGTGAGTATGCTGATAATATGGAACATGTCGCCGACAAAGCAGCAGAAGCGACCGCCAAGCTGGGCGTCGTCATCGAGAAGGTCTACGACGCGTTCGCCGGCCTCCGGCGGTCCACTCAATAAAGGAACAGAGATGCCGAATCCCATGCCACGCCTCCGCAACCGCCCCGCCGGTTCAGGCAACTACCCAACCGCCGGCGTGCGCGCCGTGGACGCGTACATCGACCTCGGCAAGAAGGCCGACCGGCTGTGCCGGGCGATCGACGGTGCGATCAAGTGCGACGAAGAGGACGCAAGTGTGCGAACTCTGGTCGATGGAGCTCATGGCAGTGGCAAGATTTCGAGCGATGGGTAGTTGACTAAAGTTTTCGGTTCGTGCCTGTTGGAACTGTGCCCATCCTGTACGTCAACGGTCGCCGTCGAGGAATGCGAGTCCGCGGCCGGGCTCCGCTGAGGAACCCGGCCAAGCGGGGCTCGATGGGGGCGTACCTGGCAAGTGCCGCGAAATCCGCGCGGCCGAAGACCCGTCGCCACTCCCGGCGAGCGCGCCGTGCTGCCGGTGGCGCACTGAGCTTGTCCAAGCGGAACCGTAAACGGGCGGCTCCGCTGCTCGCTTACATGAAGGCGCGACGCGCCAAGAAGAATCCATCCAGGAGCAAGAAGAAAATGGCCAAGGGCAGTGCCAAGCGCCGTAAGGCGATGAAAGCGTTCTGGGCCCGCCGTAGGGCGGCCGGAAAGCGCGGTCGTCTGGGCAGCACCGTGCGTGCGCGCCGTCGCAAGAGCGCCGCGCCCAAGAGCAAGCGGGCCCGCGCTCGCAAGAGCGCCACGCCGCGGAAGCGCAAGCGCCGGCAGCCGGCGGGGCTCCGCCGGTTCTGGGAGGGCCGCCGTGCGGCTGGCAAGCGCGGCCGTCCCGGTCACACGAAGCGCAAGGCGCGCTCGCGCAGGCGTACCCGGAAACTGAGCCTGAGCCGCGGCCGTGCCCGGCTGGCGATCCACCCGGGCGCGCTCCAGGCGCTCTCCCCCACCGTCCGGGCCAACCCGTCGCGCCGGCGTCGCCGGCGTCGGAGCCGGCGCTCGTACACGACCAGGCGTCGGCGCAGCCGGCGCACGCACGCGCCGATCCGGCGTCGTCGGCGTCGGAGCCGGCGCTCGTACCGCGCGCGTCGGAGCCGTAGCCGGCGCAGCCTGCGCCGGAGCTTCCGGCGGTCCCGGCGCAACCCGGGACTCGGCGACATCACCGCGATGCTCAAGCACGCGGCGGTCGGCGCACTGCCCGTCCTGGGCGGGTTCGCCGCGGTGAACCTCGTCAACAGCCGGCTGCTGCCGATGGTGCCTGGTCTGTCCTCGCTGGGCACCCTACAGGGTCCTGTGGGCTCGGTCCTGTCGCTGATCGCCACGCACTTTGCCGTCGGATTCGGCGCCAAGCACTCCGCCATGGTCGCGCGCAACCGCACGAGCCTGATGGTCGGTGCCGGCGCACAGACGGTGCTGTCGGTCTTCAAGGCGCTCGTGCCGAGCGTCACCTCGATGCTCGGCCTGGGCGACTACATCCAGATGGGTGACTACGTCGCGGTCGGCGCCACGCCGCTCCGCGAGAACTTCACCCTCAGCGACTACGTCGCGGTCGGCTCGGACGGCGTGTCCGAGGAGCTCGGCCTGGAGGAGGAGCTGGGCGTGGAAGAGGAGCTGGGGGCGTTCGCTGCCGATGGCTACCTGGGCGGCATGCCCGGTGGTCCCCGGCTGATGAAGCAGGTCCCCCGGCAGAACTTCCTGCAGCCGGTCCCGGCGCGGTCGTTCACCAAGCAGATCCCGGCGGCCGGAACGGCGTACGACAACGCCAGCGACGTGTACACCGGCATCTTCCGCGGTTCGTTCGGCAGCTGATCGTTCCACTCTGCTCGGCGCAAGCCGAGACGTCGTCACCGGTATACGCGCCAGGCGGTCCACTCGCCAGGCGCCCACGAGATCCGAGATGTTCAAGGCTGGAGGTACCAGCCTGGCCCCGGGAGGTTCCCGGGCGAGCCGAAGCCAACGTGCAAAACAAAAAGGATCTCGAACAATGCCTCGTCTTCATGGATACCGCGAGCGTCTTCACCAGCCGATCTGGGACACCCTGATCCGCACTGTCGGCACCCCGTCGCCGACGATCATCAACGGCGCCCAGCTGTTCGGCAACAGCGCGATCGGCGACCTCTCCAAGACCAACATGACCACGGCCGGCCAGCTGTCGTCGGATCAGACGTACGTGATCCTGGCGCTCCGCTGCTGGCTGTTCTTCGACGGCACCAACCGCCGCCTGCTGTACCTCGACACGATGAGCCAGCTGTTCTGGACGCTGACCCTCGGCTCCAAGCCGATGTTCCAGGCGCCGTGCTGGTACTTCCCGGCCGGCGGCGGCGTCTGGGGCTTCGACGCGACCAACTCCATCTTCAACAATGGCACGCCCGAGCAGGCTGCCATTCTGAAGCTGGCGCGTCCGATCATCGTCCCGGTCCGCCAGAACTTCGCGGCGCGCGCCGACTTCTTCAACATCGGTGCGGTCTCGGCGCTCAACCTGCTGAATGGCACGGGCGGCGCGGACGACGACGTGAAGAACATCATGTTCATGCTCGACGGTCTGCAGACCCGCGACGTCCAGTAACCGACCGCGGCCGTCCGCCAGTCACACCCGCCGGGCGCCGCCCGGCGGAGGTCCTCGCCTTCATCTGCGGGGATGACCCCGTTTTGTTCCAGGGAGATCGTTATGAGCGCCGACGTGATCGCCAAGTTCAACCAGATGGCGGGTCTGTACCGCCAGATGCAAGACCGCGTGAACCAGCTCGTTGGGATGGTGAACGCGCTGCAGAGCCGGCCAACCACCGTCCAGGAGGAGATCGACGCGATCCCCGGGCGGCGCATCGAGACGCGGCTCGGCGGCGAGGTGGTGTTCACCGCCGCCGACGCCGGCAAGCGCTCGCTGCCGATCAACATCCTGGTGTCCCAGGATGGGCCGTTCATCATGACCCACTACCCGATCGCGACCTGGTACCCGTCGAACACGGGCGCCACGAACTTCGGGCGGTGGCGGCCGGTGCGGAGCTATCCGCTGCCGACCCAGCAGCTGACCACCGACATCATCGACATCAAGTACGAGCTCACCGACGGCGGCAGTCAGCGCCTGCTGCAGAACGTCGCCAGCTCGCCCGTGCTGTCGACGGCGGACAACATCGTCCCGTGCCCGATCCCCACCCAGTGGCAGGCGGCCTCGACGATCGTGTTCACGCCGACGTACGTGTCGATCACTTTCAACACGACCGGGACCGCGACCACCGAAGGGACGCTGCACGTCGACCTGGTCGGCTACCGCATCGTCAACATGTGATGTCGTTCCTCCGCCCATCCCACCGGCCGGGCCGCGCGCGCGGCCGCGGCGGTGCCATGGGCGACGTGGGGTACGCGACCGTGGCCGACCTCGCCGCGCAGGTCAACCGATTCGGTCCTGGCGCGCCGGCGGCGTACCAGTTCGCCACCACGCCGTTTCCGCCATCGAGCGTGCTCGACCCGGCGCTCGCGCTCACGGCGATCACCATCTACCTGCGCCGCGCGACCGACGCCTACAACCAGTTCCACGACGCGGCGTCGGCGGCCGCGATCGACAAAGCGAACAAGGGCTTCGCCGACCCGACCACGTTCGTCCAGGCCAACCTGTACGACGTGACCTCGACGATCGGGATGTTCGCCGACGCCGCCGGCCTCCCGGCCGCGGCCGGTTCGGGGGTGGACACCGGCATCAGTCCGCTGCTGCTCGGCGGTGTGGGCCTCGGTATCCTCTTCCTGATGAAGGGAAAGAAGCGATGACGACGGCGATCACGAGCACCGAGGTGCAGCGCGCCGCCGCCGAGCTCGCCAAGATGCGGAGCTCGCTGGCGTCGTGGATGAAGTTCCGGTCGATCAACGATCGCGTGCTCGCCGGGACGCACCCCACCAAGAAGCCGCTGGGCTACGCGCAGCGCGTGGTCGCCGGCGCACGCGATCCGGCCCTCGAGCAGGACCTCGCCGACAAGCTCCACGCGCTGCTCAGCGCGGTGATGCAGGGCCAGCAGATCCCCGATGCCGACCTGCACGCGAACCCCAACGCGGCCGTCCAGCTCGCGCAGATCGCGCTGACCGGCAACGCCGTGTCGAGCCCGGTGGCGACCGGCGGCCTGGGGGCGATCGTCAGCTCGCCCTGGTTCTGGCCGGCGATCATCGTCGCCGGAGTCCTGTTCACGATCACCTCCGCCATCCAGACCGCGGCCGACGTCGCGAAGGACAAGGAGGAGAAGGCGTGCATCATGGCCGGGGCCTGCACGGACTACGGGTTCTGGCTCAAGGCCGGCGGGATCGTCGCGCTGACCTGGTTCGCGTGGCGGGAGCTGGGCGTCGGCGAGCTCGCCAAGGACTTCCTTCGGAAAAGGAGAACGTGATCCCGCTGGGATGAGGTCGCTCGTCGGTGGTCCTCCGACGTGAACGGGTGGCCACCTATTTCTTGGCCGGCCACCCAACAAATCCCGGACAGGACGCGCCGGTCAAAGACAAGCGACGGGCGACCCCATCCCAGCGAGAACACGAACACCCCCATGTACAAGCGGACCAGACGACGTCAACTCAGCGGCCTCGGCGGCGTCCTCGACACGATCGGCATCGCCGCCGACGTCGCGTCGGATCCCTACTTCCCCGAGCTGGTCTGCCGGGTGCAGCAGCTCAAGGCGATCGATCACGGCCAGGCGCCCAACGCGTGCGCGTACACCGTCGATGACGGCTCGGGCAACGGGGTCGGCTTGCGCCGCGGCATGCCGGGGTTGCGGGCGTACGTGTACGCCCAGCAAAACCCATGGGTCTACCCGCTGGTGATCGCCGGCGTGATCGGCCTGCCGATGCTGATCGGGTACCATCTCGGAAGAGGAAGCAAGCCATGAAGACCTCCACGATGCTGTTGCTCGTCGCCGGCGGCTACGTCGCGTACACGCTCTGGAAGAAGCAGCAGGCTGCCACGACCGGAGCGTCCACCGCGGCGGTGAGCGGCCCGGCCGGCGCCGCGGCCGGACCGGCGGTGTCTGGTCCCGCGGCGACGAGCGTCGATTACACCAGCTACGACGAGATCGACTTCGTCCCGGTCGGCTGGGGCCCGTCGTGGGTGTCGATCATGCCCGGCGGTGGTCGCCGCGGTGGCGGCGGCCATCACCATCACGGTGGCGGAGGCCACAGGGGCCGGCACTGACATGGCGTACACCAAGGACAAGGACCGCCAGACCCGCGGGGTCGGCGCCATCGCTTCGCTCGATCACGCGCTGCCCAACCGGCAGGCGCTGCGCCGGCGCGTGCTCGAAGACACCAAGCGGCACGACCGGGCCATGGCCGCGGTCACCAAGGGCGCGCTCGGCACGGTCCGGGACCCGATCGTGGCGGCCGCGGCCCGCGGGGTGTTCAACAGGACCGGATCCACCCAGGTTCCGGTCCCGACCGGGGTCCGGCCGCGGCCGGTACCCACTGCGGCACCCGCGCGCCCCAAGACCGGGGTGACCGTTCACGATTATCGGACCGGCGGGCCGTGGTCCGGCCTGAGCAATCTCAACGCCCAGCTGGCCTCTATCGTTGCGCAACCGGCCGCGCCGGCTGCCCCCGCACCCACGCCGCCGGCAACACCCGCCGCGCCAGCGACCCCGGCACCGACCTCGACGCCGACCACCAGCTCAGGCGGCGGCGGCGGTGGTGGTGGCGGGAGCAGCGGTGGTCGAGGACCGGCGACCTCTGGCCCGGCCGGCCCGGCGGTCGAGCCGCTGCCGTCCATGCCGGACATCCCGGCAGCGGAGGACAACACCACCCGGAACCTGCTGATCGCCGGCGGCGCGGCGCTCGCCGCATACCTGCTGTTCGTCCGGGGGCGACGATGAGCTACATCCACCCCATGGGCGGGTGGGGGGCGCTGAGCAGTCTCGGCACCAAGCTGGCGGCGGCCGTGTCCAAGCCAGCTGCGCCGGCCGCGACGCCACCAGCCGGCTCGTCACCTGCACCGAAGCCACCTACATCGGCTCCACCGGCGGCGAGCAGCGGCAGCTGGGTGAGCGGACCCGTCCTGCTGATCGCCGGCGGCACGGCGATCGCCGCGTATCTGCTGCTCATCCGGGGGCGACAATGAGCTACATCCGACCCATGGGCGACGGTCCTGTGCTTCATCCCGGCGAAGATGACCCGCCGGTCGTCCCGCCGACCCGGGTGGACTGCAAGTCCCTGCCGAGCGACTCGCCCTGGCGGCGCCCCGGCGAGCTCTGCGCCGACGCGCCGATCTCGACCATCTTCGATCCGGTGATCGACATCATCATGGACGCGGTCGATGGCGGCAAAACCCCGGACGGGGCGCCCGCAGGGCCGGGCGGCGGTGACGGCATCGGTAACCTGGTGCTTCTCGGCGCCCTGGGAGTCGGTGCATACTATCTCCTCAGGAAGCGGAGCTGACCATGTACGTGAAGAAACACCGCCGGCGTGCTCTCTCTGGGTTCTCGGGCCTGGGGTACTCGGACGATGATCAGTGCTCCGTCATCCCGTTGAACGATCCGTACCGCAAGCCGGGCAACTACTGCGCCACGCCCGATGGCGGATCAACCACGTTCAATTCGGACGGGAGCACGTACCGCGCGCCCGGCGCGGTCGACCCGGATCCCGCGCACCCAGCGGGGTCGAAGTCGGGCGGGAGCTTCTGGGAGCAGCTCATCTCCGCGGTGGCGCCCAAGCCGCCGACCACGGTGATCACGCCGCCGGCAGGTGGGATCTCCACCACCACGGCCATCCTGCTCGGTGGCGGCGCGCTCGCCGCCGTCTACCTGCTCACCCGCTGAAGGAGTCGCCGCATGCCGTACGCACGCACCAACCAGCTGATCGCGCGCTCCGGGTACTCCGGGGTTGGCGACTTCTGGGATACGCTCGAGGACGTCGGCTCGGGCGTCCTCAAGGTCTACAACGCCGGCCAGCAGTCGGCCGGCGCCGCCCAGGCGAACAAGGACCTGGCCGCCGCGCTGGCCGCCCAGCACGGCGGCATCAGCACCGGCACCCTCCTGCTCATCGGCGCCTTCGGTCTGGGGGCCGTCCTTCTCATCACGCGAAAGAAGTGACCATGGAAGCGTTTGCCACTGGCAAGAAGAGGCCGATCGTCCAGCTCGCCGGCGACATGGAGCACGGGCTGTCGTCGACCACCCGCCTCAACACGAACAAGATCGAGGTGATGGTGGTCTACAAGGACCCCAGCAAGTTCCTGACGGTCGACGTCTACCAGGTCCCGGGCGAGCCGCTCATGGTCCACATGATCTGCCCGAAGTGCCACAAGACGAACCGGATCACGGCGGACCGCAAGCACATCGAGTTCGATGCGGCAGCCCGGAACCCGGTCCACGGCCAGGTCCTGTCCGAGGCCGGCCGGGATCTCGCGTCGCTCGCCGAGACCGGCCAGCTCTCGGTGAGCGCGTTCGAGTGCACGTGGGAGATCGGCGGCGACAAGCACGTCCGCGGCGGCGTGCACACCGGCGCCAGCCTCTGCCGGCAGCGCCTGGCGATCGAGAACAACCGCGCCAAGGACGCCTGATCACGCTCGCTTCGGCGAGACATTGCGGACTTCTTGCTCGCTTCGGCGAGACTGTGCCTGCGGTTACCCCTTTCGCTCGCCTTTCCGGCGAGACCGGCGATCATACATGCTCGCCTCCAAGCGAGACCGATCGGATAATAGCTCGGCGCGGCCGAGACGTAGGCTGGACGGCTCTCAGCGAGAGGTTGTCCTCGCGAGAGACCCTCGAGCGTAGGCGCACAGCGTCGTGTAAAATCCGGAGGATGACGAAGGTCGAGAGCGAGATCCTCCAAGGGATGGCGCACGCCCTCTGGGTGCACGCCTACATGAACTGGGTGGAGATGCCGCCCAACATGTCCGGGACGTGGGACGAGATCACCCCGCCGACCCCGGATGCGGCGCTCGCCGCCGCCAAGGACCTCGCGAAGCTGATCACCGAGGACGGCGGAAGCATCGCCGACATGCCCATCGGCGATCCGCGGACATGGGGGGAGTTCGCAGCCAAGGTGTGCCTCGGTGTCATCGAGGTAGACTTGGCGATCGATCACCCGTACCCGCACTTCGAGGTCCACATCGAAGACGGCGAGCTGGTGTGGGATGGCGAGGCCACCCAGGCGCACAGCGCGATGGATTCGGGGAAGCGCGAGCGCCTGGAGCGCGCCGGGTGGCGCGTCGGCGACGCCAGCGACTTTCTGCGCAACCCCGCGGTGCCATGGCCGCGCGCTCGGGTGCAGAGCCTGCTGTTCCCCACGTTCAAATTCACGCCGGCCAAGGCCAAGGAGTGGGCGCGCGCGCACGGCTACCGCCACGCCAGCGTGGACACCACGGGCGCGTACCACCGCATCCGCCAGTTCGACCCGGACGGCGCCGAGTGCCGCACCATCCCGTTCGGGGACGCCGGGGTGAAGGCGATCGTCTGCGCGGCGCGCCGGAACCCGGAGCCGCCGGAGAACGTCGTGCTGCATCTCGAGGACGACCCGCTCATCCAGCGCGGGATGGGCCGCCTGTTGAAGAAGATCTTCCCGGGCGCCGAGGTGATCACGGTCGACAGCGTCGCGGCCGCCAAGCAGGTGATCGCCGCCCACCCGAACCTGGCCGCGATCCTGTCCGACGTCGATCTCCATCCCGGGCAGCCGAACGGCCTCGACTTCTTCGACTTCGTGAAGGCGACCCATCCATGGCTGGTCGACCGCTACACGTTCCTCACCGGCGGCCACCCCGAGGTCGCCGACATGCACTACCGCTACCTGTCCAAGGGCGACGCCGGCCTCGCGCCGCTCCGCGAGGTCATGACCCGGGCTGCACCCTGATCCAGCCGTGGCGCGCGACGAACTTCGCCTTGCCGGCCTTCCGTAGCCGCTGCAGCGCGCGGTCGATTTCACGAGTGCTGTAAGCAACTCCGCTCATCTTCTCTTCGATGTCAGAAAACCGAAGGTGCACCGCCCGGCTCAGCACCTTCAGGACGCGAGCGTCGAACTCGTCGTTCTTCCCCTTCATGGCCTATCCCTCAATTCTCGCGCCCACCTGTCCACGTACGCCGACAGCACTGCGCGGACAGCGGGATCATCGAACGCGTCCCCGTTGAACAGGGCGGCGTCGATCTCCTGCGCGTGCCCGGTCGACGTGGTAGCACCCTCATCGCCGTGCACAGGGCACGGCGAGTCGCCCTCCACCCACTTCCGGCCCTCGCGCTCCATCGTGGCGGCGCATTCCATCGCCTCCACGATCTGCGTGTCGGCCCAGGCGTTCTTGCCGAGCAGAATCCGATCTGTAGCCCACGCGCGAATCGCGCGAGGCGCCGCGGGGTCGCGACCGAGCAGCACGAACACCATCTCCTCCGGGTGCGCGTGCTGCATGCAGGTGTGCTCGAGAGATAGCTCGTCCTTCTTCCTCATCATGTCCTCCGTGTGATACGACCTGCCGCTACATCGGCCAGGTACATCGGCCGCGTGCGCGGACTGCACGAGTAGCAACCGCAGAAGCGATGTGGGCTGAATGTACCGTCCCACGGCGTCCCGCACTGACACCTGTCGCTCGAGAAGGTGCAACGACAGCGCGGACACCATGTGCGATGCGGATGCTCCATCCCCATCAGTCGTGGCTCCTGGCCGTGCCCGACCTGCTGTCGATCTCCGCCACCAGATGCGCTCCAAGGCCAGGAGGCGGGAACATCGCGTCACCCACCAGGAAGGCGATGCCGTGGTAGGTGACCATCGAGATCGGCTCCGCCATGAACCGCGTCGCGAGCGTGCGAGCGCGGTCCAGGTCCCCGGACAGGTGGGCAGCCGCGACGGCTCCCCACCTGGAAAGCTCGCCGTCCTGGTCCCGCGGAGCAGTGATGGCGGCGATCTGCTCCTCGAGCTCGGAGATCTGCCGGTACGCCTCCCTGTACTCGCTTGACCCGACCGAGCACCCTCGGGAAGCCAGCTGGATGTTGGTGATCTCCTCACGCAGTTCCTCGTTCGTCTTCGCCATGGCAAAGCTCTTACCGCAGAACCGCGCTCTTGACAATCACCGACTGCCCGTGGCAGCTTGATTGGGATGGAGATGACCAGGGAAGAGGCCGTCGAGTTCTGGCGCCGAGAGGAGTTACATGCGCCCTGGTATGAGTATGTGACGATGGAGGCCATCATGTCTGGCCTTCGCTCTGCCTCTGCAGAAGCTCGCATGGCTCGGGTCGCGATGTCGCGCTGGGCCGACGACGGCGGGAGGATCTGATGACGATGATGCTCACCAGGTCGGTGGTCTGCGCCTACTGCGAGAAGACGCAGCGCGTGAAGGCCGACGGCACTGTCCGTCGGCACGGTCGGCACGTTCTCACGGCCGGCGAGGTCAAGTGGTGTCAGGGCTCCGGCACCAAGGAGTCCGGCCACCAGCTCGCACCCCTTCCATACGACAAGGCACCATGAAGATCACCACTCCAGAAGAATTCGCCGACCGCAACGCTTCTCGGCGCGCGGTAGTCGATATGCTGTGCGAGCGAATCGAGCGCGAGCTGGCTGCCGGTCGGCTGGTCGTTTCTGCCGAATGTGTTGCGGATCTGAATCTCCGACACACAGAGCTTTCGGACGCCGCCGAGCGCTACCGCGCGGTCGGTTGGGCCGTGCAAACGTCGTCACATGCACCGGATGTCGTGATGCGTCTGGGGCGCCCGGTCATCCGCGACGCCATCCGCCGCACCGTCCCCGGCTCGACGCTGGCCGACCACATCGGTTCTCCGGATTCCGCGGCCCCGTACCGTGAGGGCAAGGATCGATGAGGCACTGCGACAGCTACATCCACGACCTATCCCAGCCGCTGTGCTTGCGGTTCTGGCTTCTGGTTCACCGGCTGCCGGCGGCCGACATGGAGCTGCTGAATCGCGCCGGCGTCAACCCGACCCTGTTCGCCAACGCCTCCACAGGCGAGCCGGTACGCCTTGCTTGGGCAAGTCGTCTAGGTGACGTCGGCATCACCCGTTCACTGGGTGACGACCGTGCTGATGACCGAGTTCCCCTGGAATCGCTGTCCAACTTCCGGGAGCACCCATGAGCAACTTCGACTACACCTCGAGCGAGGTCCCGGTCTGGTACTTCTGCCGTGAATGCGGCGCGCAGGGCGTGAAGCTGTTCCGCCTGGCGTTCGCCCGCCAGTCCGCGACCCTGTGCTTCGAATGCTGCTGCCAGGAGATCAACGAGGCGATGCCGTCGGTCGACGCGACCCTCCAGCTCCAGTATTCCGACGCCGATGCCAACGAGATGAAGATGCTCGGTCGCAGGTGCCCGGCGATCCCGCTGTACACCGACGACAAGGTCATGGCCGGAACGTACGCGTTCAAGGACGATCAGATCGCCTGGTGGCGGCGCATCCCGCTCCGCCTGGTGGCCCCATGAGCGACAAGCTGGGAGACTGGCTCGAGGCGTACGAGCAGTATCTGGACGGAAAGATCGAATACGAGGATCTCCCGCCGCGGCCAGCGCCACCGCCGCCGGTCGAAGCAATGACGCCAGCCGATGCCAAGCAACTGGTCGACGACGCGGCCGCCAGGGCTCGCCGATCGGCGATGAGATTCGCTTCCATCGCGATGATCCCCGTTGCCAGCGTCTCGGTGATCCTTTTCGTGATCCACGCTCCGTGGTGGAGCATCCTGGGCGCGCAGTGGGCGGCTGCCTTGCTGTTCACCAAGGTGTACCACTGGATTCGGTATCGGAAGGATGAACGCTCGCAGGAGAAGCGAGACCCCACGCTCGATGAGACCGGCAAGGACCGGGAGTGATGGCGCGGCGCAAGGACAAGCCAGCGCCGATACCTGACCAGCGCTGGACGCCGGCGTCTGCTGGCCTACCAGCGCCGGTCACGCCGGATGATATCGATCCGGTCGTCAAGACGCTGCCGATCGCCGAAGCCAACGGCCACAAGGTGGGGCGGGCGAAGCTCCATCTGTTCTGCTGGCATTGCGACGCGACCGGGTTCGTCGCCGAGTCCGGTCACGAAGGGACCATTTTCACCACGAAGTGCAAACTATGACCACCTCAAACGATGCCACTGGCAAGCCGGCGCACCGCTGCCTCAGCGAAGCGGAGGTGACGGAGCTCGAGGCGACCGTCGCCGGGTTCGCGTACATGCACCCGGATCCCCGCGTGTTCGACGCCATCTTCGCGAAGCTGCGAAGGTGGGTCGGGCAGAGCTGGGGCGATGTGGTGGAGATCGAGGTCAGGGTCCACCCGACGATTGTGCGTGCCGGCTCCCTGCGCGCCGCGGCGTTTGGCGTCCCGTTCAAGATCCGTGCGAACGTCTACGGTGAGTGGGCGGCGCACCGTGGAATCGAGGACCAGGACACCTTGGCGTCCTGGTGGAGCGTTACCCACATGCCGACCGGAGGGTCGCTTCCGCAGATCCGCCCGACCGCCGACCAGGCCAAGGCGATCGCCGCCACGCTGGCCGGGCGCGTGCCACATCTTGCCACCGCCGATGAGGTCGTGCTGGCGCGTCACCTGATCATTCCCGCGGTCCGCCTCGTCATGGACGCCTGGCCTGGGGAGCGCTTCTGATTCCGCAAGCTCGGTGGTAACCTGCCGAGACCAGAAGGGGAACCCGTGAAGATCGTCACCCACAAGCCGGCAGCCCGCGGTGTCTCCCAGCTCATGTACGTCGGCGACACGCCTGTCGGCGGCGCGAGCCCGCTCGTGATCGCGGCCGCGCTCGCGGTCGGCGTGTGGCTTCTGTTCGGGCGGTCCTGATGTTCATCAGGTACTTCGCCGACACCACCGACGGTGCGCACGGCCAGTTCTCGAGGTCGTACCTCCGCACCCTGATCAAGATCGCTCCGACCCGGGTCGTCACCACGACGCCCGGGGTCTTCACCGAGAAGTGGGCGCCGTGGAGCGAGCTGTTCTCGACGCCGGTCGCGAGCGACGACTTCGTCAACGTGGTCTGCTGCCATCCCACGCGGTGGGCGTGGAACCAGAACATCGTGACCCAGTTCCGAGGCGACCAGCCGCTCGAGACGGTCAACCACCGGATCGAGCTCTACACCGCGAACGTCCGCAACGTCCTGATCCACTGCGCTGGCCCGCGGGAGCAGGACCAGACCGCGATCGCCGGTCGCTACGAGGCGATGGTGGTTCACGACGCCGCGTGCGCCATGCTGTGGGAGATGGCCGGAGTCCGCCGGCCGCATGTGATTGAACCGGATGCGGTGGATGACATGCGCGCTGTGCTGTTCCCGAAGTAGCTCGGGCTGCGCCCGAGACGTCGTCGCCGTCGGTACCCCCCCAAGGAGATTTGAGATGGCTAGAATAGTGATTTTTGGTAGTCGTTTCTTGGTCGATGACCTGTCCATGTATGGGCACGAGGTCAGATACGTCCCCACTGGCCTCGGGGGCGCAGTTTCCGATGACAACGTCGAACTGATCAATGCATGCGACTGCTGCGTCCTCGAAACCAGTCCCATCGGATACGGATATTTCGAAGCTGGATGGTTAGCCGGGCGAGGCAAGCCAGTTTTCATGATCCCGACGTCCGGTGACGTGCTGTCGTCATTCCGGGCTCTCGGCGTCACGTCGGTTCCGTCTCTTGTGAAACTCAGGTCTCTTCTCGCCGATTTAGGACAACGCAAATGAACATCAACGAGCCCATCCTCCCCGAGCGCCCCCGCCAGCTTCTCAACGAGCTCTGCACCTCCATCGCTGGCGTGGCGAAGTCGTTCCACGATCTCTCCGCCTACGGCTACACGATGGACAACATCCAGGACATGCTGCTGGAATCCATCCAGCGGATGGACGTACCCGAGGAGCACAAGGACGCGGTATTGAAAGCGTACGATGCGTTCCTCCAGCGTGAGCATGGACACGTCCACGAGGTCGACATCGCGCATGGCACGCGGCAGGCCGTCGCGTCCATGCTCGGCGATCGGAAGTCCGTCGTCTGCGCCGTCATGTTCCGGAGTGGCGCCAGCCTGCAAGGAGAGCTGTCGGAGACCGAGTGGGGCGGCCTCAAGATGACCACGGCCGGCGCTCAGACGGTCGAGCAGTTCTTCGACTACGAGGATGTGTGCGTGGTGGCCCGCGAGGTATCTGCTGGCGCGTCCGAGCCGTCCCGGATCGTCCGGTCCTGATCATCGTGGACGAATCGACCGCCATCTCGCTGTGTGCCGCCGCCGAAGCCGGCGGCGACTGCTACACCGCCGCCGTCTGCTGCCGGGCCCTCTACGGCATCGTCCCAGTCGAGTTGATTCGCGGCCTCACGGTCGAGCAGTGGCGGCACGTCGAGCACCTCTCGATGCGCGCCGCAGAGAAGACCGTGGCGAGGTGGCTCAGTTCGTCCACCGACGAATCACTCGCGATGAAGCTCGCGCGTGCCCAGACCGATATCACGTTCGCGAAGGGCACGCCGCACAAGTAGCCGCTCCCGCCAGGGAGACTCAGCTTCGACGTCCGCCGCTATGGTCATGAGCTACCATGCGGCCATGCCGTTCACTCATGCCACCGTACTCGGTCGTCGAGTCCTGATCGACGACTGGCGAAGCTTCCATCGAGACCGACTGCTCGACGCTCTGTACCAGATGCGCGAGCTCGGTCGGGGGCTCAGCCTGGATCAGATCGCGAACGTCACCGGGCTGCGTCGTGAGCTGGCAGATAGCCTCGTCCATTCAATGACATCGGACCCTCCGCTGATCCGGCATGACGTTCCAGGAGCCGTCTGGAGGATCACGGAGCGCGGCGTCCGTTGGGTCGAGGAGAGCCCGACCCCGTCCACGTCTAGTGGACGCTGACCCCGGTCTCGTCATCGACCTCGTTGGCGATCGCGCCGATGAGCTCCTCCTCGAGCGCGTAGTAGAGCTCGTCGACACGTCCCGCCAGGTACAGGTTGAGGGCATGGCTCTCCGTCATCCCCGATGCTGAGATCGCCTCGGCATTCTCGCGCGTCCACTCGTTCTTGCTGCGCGTCGATACCGACTTCGCCGCCTGGCTGCAGGCTTCCCGCAGCCACTCCCTCCAGCTATGACCCAGCGGGTCGTTTTCAGCGACGAACTTCTCCGCCGCGGACGCGATGTCGATCTCGTGCTTGATGAGGCGCCGCTCCTCTCGCCCCATGAGGTAGAAGTTCCAGCCGCTTGCTTTCGAAGGTGTCGCCATGGCGCACATGGTACTTGACCTCAGCCGCGTTTCGTATATCTTTGTGAAACATGGCTCGACACACGAGACCGCCTCCGCTGCCGGATGGCCCCGATGACGATCCGGGACTGGATGCGCACGTCATGGTGCGGGTGACGTCCAGGACCAAGGAGCTGATCGTGGCCAAGGCAAGGGCCGCCGGGGTCGCGCCTGCGACCTGGGCTCGCATCCAGATCCTCCGTGGGCTGATGCGGAAGGAAAAGTGACGGACGATCGCGTTCGGCATCTGGTACAGCAGCGAATCACCTACAGCGTGGTCGCCGCGCTCACGTTCGGGGCGATGTTCTGCGCGATCACCGAGCACGCCAGGTGGTTCGTGGTGTTGGTGCTCGTAGTGCTCGGCATCTTCTGGGTGTTCGCCGTCGGGGAGCTATCCAGGGACATCCAGATCGCGCAGCAGAAGAGGGATGACGCGTTCCGCGCTCGCACGCAGACGCAGCGAGACTAGTCCTGGATTGCAAGGCGAGACTGACTACCCGTTCTCGACGGGGTAAGGAGATCGGAGATGTTGACGTTAGCAAAGTACATGGCCCTGACGATCGCCGAGGTGCTGATCGACTGGGCAGGTGGTCCTCCGGAACCGGGCGGCCGTCTTTCCAGGGTCATCGTGGCGAACGGGATGAACCCGGTCGGGGTGCGCGGGACCAAGTCCGACATCGAGTCGGCCGCGCGCAACCTCGCCTCCCAAACCAAGGGCAGCGTCATGGTGCTGGAGCTGATCGAGGTGATCGCCCCACACACCGAGGAAAGGAACTAGCCACCGATGACCAGGTCTGCCAGGGGCAACACGTTCGTCGGCGCGCCGGGTAGCGTGTTGCAGCCGCGCACGCCGGCCGGAACCGCGGCGCTTCCTCAGCTTCACCGGGATCCACTGCCGGACCTCTCGCATGAGCTTACGGACGCCGATCTGAGCGACCTGGCGTACAACGCCGCGCACGGGCCGGACTTCGCCGCGCTGATGGCATCACCGGGGCACGTCCACGCGCTGCTGCTCCTGGTGGAGCGCCTGGAGCATCGCGTCCAGATCGCGGAGGACCTCGCGCTCGCCGCCCAGCAGGAGGCGTTGCGGTTCCGCCAGATCGACGCCGACCGCTGCGCCGAGCTCCTGGGCGTCCGCAACTCGATGATGGAGCTGTGGTTCCGGCTCACCAGCGCCGGCGGATCCGCCGTCCCTCTCGCGCGGCAGGACTTCGAGGATGACGAGGTGGTAGTCAGCCACACGATGGAGGTGGATCTGCCGCCGCCCCTGCCACCGCCGCCAGCGCGCGGCAGCAAGGACAGCCTGTGATCACCATGACCTTCTACGGCGAGCCGATCGGCGATCGCGAGTACCTGCCGCGCAGCAGGTGTACGTGCGCGCTCGACGGCTGCTGCCTCGAGCACTCATACGCGGTCGACGATCCTGGTGATGCTGTCGTGTACGGCGACTGGACCAAGAGTGACACCGTCGACAGCGTCACCGTATACGTCCGGGGTGGCAAATGAAGGTCACCGCCGAGACGATCACGGACGAGCAGATCCTACGCCTGCTGGCCGACAGCACGCTGGCTGAGAAGTCGTGGTGCTTGGCCGGCATGCGAGTCGCGAACACCCCAGCCCAGAAACGCCAGCGCATGAAGGCGCGGTCGCGCTGCGCCACCATGTGGAACGCCCGCCATGGAGGTGACTAATGAAGGTCACCGCTGAGGCGATCACGGACGTGCAGATCCGTGAGCTGCGAACAATCGCAGCGTACCATTGCAACTATACCTTCATGCGCGTCGCCGACATCGCACTCGGCGATTGGGACCCCGATGACGCCATGCTCAGCATCGACCGCGAGCTGATCGTGCTCGGTGCCAGAGTCCGCTGCGCGGAGGACTGGAACCGCCGCTATGAAGGTGCCAAATGAGCGCCATGTGCTGCCCGCTCAGCAGCCCGGATGAGCATGCTGACCTCTACGAGAGCGCGATCCGCACGGCCAGGAAGGCGCACGTCTGCGAGGAGTGCCGGAAGATGATCGCGCCAGGAGAGCGGTACGAGAACGTCGAGATGCTCTACGACGGCGAGTGGTCATCGAACCACACCTGCATGATGTGCGTTGAGATCCGGGACCACTTCTCCTGCGGGGAGGGCGCTTGCATCGGCCTGCTCTGGAGCGACCTCCGGGAGAACTTCTTCCCCGACATGAAGGCCGGCGGGCCCTGCATGGAGGGCCTGTCCCCCGCGGCCAAGGCCGAGCTGTGCGCGCGGCGCCTCGAGTGGGTCCTGGGGCACGACGAATACCTCCCATGCGATCGCGCGCTACCGCCGGCGTGGGAGGCCGCGCGGCAAGAGGCGCTCGCAAAGGAGCGCGAGGCGGAGCAGCAGGCTGCCGCTCGCGAGGCCAAGGCTCGGTGGGAGCAGTACCAGCGGATCACCGGAAGGACGACCGCGGAGGAGCGCAGGGAGCGCGAGAAGTCTTCACGCGAGCGCTACGAAGATCGCATGGCGGAGAAGAAGGCGAATTCGGAGCAGGTCTTCGCTGATCAGAAGGACGACAGCACACATGAGTAAGGGAGACCTCGTCTGCACGGCGCGGCTGCATTCCGCCATCACGTACTCCTTCCGAGAGGAGGGTCGCTCTGGGTGGGCGCTCTGCACGGTGAACGACGACACCTGCGAGCTCTCCATCAACAGCAACCATGGTCGGTGGGCGCATCGCTGGCACAGGTCAGGATTCGATGGGACCTTCACGTCGTTCCTCTCGGACATCTCCGGCGCGGATTACCTCGCCGGCAAGCTCTGCCATGGCGACGGCCGGTCGTTCTCGGCGTACGAGACCGTGAAGCGGATCCGGCAGCGGCTCTGCCAGCAGCGGCTCGAGGACTGTCGCGAGATGCGCGCGAGGCGGCTGGAATCGCCCGATGACCCGCGGTGGAAGTCGAGCCGCGATGAGTACGACAACTTCGGTCTCCCCATGTGCGCCAAGCGAGAATCCGCCAGTGGTGACGGGCGCCGCCCGGTGTACTTGCTCACCAAGGACCAGGCCAGGCGGATCTGGTCGAAGCTCGGCACGCTCGGTGATCACTCGGACGGGGACCAATTTCTGGAGGAGTACCGGAGATGGATCGAGCGAGACGATCTCGCCGACTACCTGCCGGGCGTCGCCGACGGGGTCTTCGACTGCATGACCTCGGTGCCTTCGGTCGAGTGGAAGTATCTGCACGATCGCCTCCTTCCCGCGCTGATCGCCGCGCTGCGGGAAGACATCGCCAAGAGGGCCGGGTGAGTGACGATCATCAGATCTACCTCGAGTACGAGAGTCGTCCGATCGAGAAGGTTCGTGCTACCTGTTCGTGTCGTCGGTGGAACACCGAATGGGTGCGGCAGGAGAGGGAACGTCTGATCACCATCATGTTCGTCGACCACGCCCGCAAAGCACGATGAAGACCAAATCTCACATGCCAAAGTTCGAAGACAGGACGACCACCATCGACGGAGCCAGCGTCGAGCAGCAGTGCCTGGTGTGCACGTGCGGCGGCTGGCGCTCGGTGTGGGCGGCCATGACGCCGCTGGGGCTCTCCGCGATCACCACGTCCTGGCGCAGCCACGTCACCAAAGACGAGCTGGGGAGGTAGCCGATGGCGTGCTGCATCATGTGCGACTACGACCCGGACGCGGCGATCTCCGCCACGTGGCGGTTCTCCTTCGACCGCCCGGTGAAGTCCATGAATGACCACCTGGTGAACCGCGGGTCGTCGCGGTTCGACTACCAGAAGGAGCGCAAGGCCTGGTTCCAGTGGGTCGGCCTCGCCAAGGTCAACAACCGAATCGCCAAGGCGACCGGGATCCGCCGCCTGGTACTCACCCGGGTGTACGCGGACGGCCAGCGCCGGCTGGACCGTGACAATCTTGCCGGTGGCATGAAGCCGGTGGTCGATGGCTTCACCGCCCACGGGCTACTGGTCGACGACAAGGAGAAGTGGGCGCAGATCTACTACCGGCAGGTGAAGGGAATCAAGCGCAACCTGGAGTGCCTGCTCGAGGAGCTTGGATGAGCAGGTTTAAGTGCTGGAAGGTTCAGAACCTGACGCGCCAGACGTACATCTACCTCTACCCCCACGAGCACGGATGCGGGCACGAACTGGACAAGTGGAATTTCCATGGGTCTCCTGTGGTGCTCATGCTGTACCGGAGGTGGTCGCCGTCCGACGCGGTCGTTGTGAGCGTCGCGAACGGTTCCACTGCCTGCTGGACTGTCGCAGGATTCTCGCGCACCCCGGCCGCGTCCGATCGCGTGGCGACCTACTGCCCCAGAATGTACCGCCCCAAGGGCCGGGTGGAGGCCGTCCGGTGGGTGGATACCCCGGAGTGCCGCGAGATCATGGCGCGGTGGTTCGAGAAGCACCACGACGCGTTCGTGACCGATGGCCCGGTCGCGATCATCCAGACGGGGCCGGAGGTCGGCGATCATGTTCGGCTGGATGAGGGCTGCTGGGTGGTCCATAACGGCGACGAGTGGGTGACGATGACCGATGACGTCTTCACTGCGTGCTACGAGGAGCTCCCGTGACCAATGAGCAAGCACGCCTATTGGCGATGAGGAGGTGGCCGGGCTACCACGTCGTCGTTACGATTCGTCGGACCGGAAGCCAGAGGGTCGAGATCACCGCGGACGGTACCCCAGGCGGAACGTACGAGGGCCAGATCGGCGTTGGTCGCACCATGGGCGAGGCGCTCGCTCGGCTCGGGTGTCAGCGCTGCAACCCGGAGTCATGCATCTTGCTGGTCCCCAACGGCAGTCCCTGCGACGACTGCTGGCTCAAGGGGCTGCGGTGAAGTGCACGTGCGGCGGCCTGGTCTGCCAGGATGCCACTGGCAAACCGAAGCGGCTACGCTACCGCTGTCACGGGTGCCGGCGGTGGGTTCCATGGTGCTTCGGAGCCGGCGACGACATGCCCTACCACTGCGACGACTGCTGGAACCGCCGGAACACCCCACAGGAGACCACTCCATGATCGCCAAGCTCGCGCGCGCATTGCCGCCCAACCGCTACATCGAGATCCGCCCCGACGTGGGAGATGGCATGATCGCGGTCCTCATGGAGGATCGCCCCGCCGGCGATCAGGGCGACCGCGCGGTCGATGAGACCACATCCAAGAGCGACCTCACGTTCGAGCTCTGGACCTGTCAAATGGTCGGGATCGAGCCGCCTCCCACTCTGAGGGGGTACACCTACCGCGTGATGCGCTCCGGCGATGAGTTCGTCGGACTGTGCGTCGAGTTCCCTTCGCTGAGCTGGCTCGCCGAATCCGAGAGCGGCGCGCTGTATGGGATCGCCAAGCTGGTGAACGATGTGCGTTCGGACATGACCAAGCGCAAGGAGGAGATCCCGGAGCCGCTCTCGTTCATTCAGCTCAGCGTCCGGCTCAGCGCCGAAGAACGGGAGGCGATCGCGTACGTGCGCGACATGGTGCAGGCGAACCCGCTGGCCGGGTGCCAGGACGCGATCTCGAAGCGGCATACCCAGATGATCGACCTGTTCAAGGGCGCCGCGGCCAAGCTGCTCGAGGGCTGAGCGATGCCCAAGCCGAACCGTTGCGAGGTCTGCGGAGAGCCGATGTCCAGTTGGGTATCGATGTGCCGGGCGTGCCGGATGAGCTACGAACGGACCGCGGACGTGGCCGCGGTGGCGCTGGTCGCCCGACTCCCGCGCGCCGAGCGCGACGCGCTGGCCCGCTCCGTGACGGAAGCTATCCTGTGGGCTGCAAAGCGCGCGCGGTGGTACGCGGAGCGCAAGGCCGCCAAGCTGGCGAGAGCTCGCCAGCCGATTCGGAGGAATCATGGGTAAGAGCGATGAGCTACGAGCGTTGGTCGCCGCGATGACGCCGGGGCCATGGGAAGAGAACGAAGGTGGCCTGATCACGTCTGAGCGTGAGTGTGTCATCGTCATCGGAGACAACGAGCCGGCTACCGCCGCCGCCATCGCTGCGCTCGCCAACCACGCCGATCCGCTCGTCGACCTCGTGGCGGCGTGCGAGGAGCTTGGCCGGATGTGGGCAGGTGTTGGCGTGTACACCGCGATCGCGCGCGTCCGTGAGGCGCTCAAGCGCGTGCACGAGATCGGCAAGGACACGTGACGCTCGTCCACGTGTTGGCGATGATCAGCCTCGATCGTCTGCACAGCGCCGACTCCCAAGATTCCTGGGACATGTGGAACCGCGTGTTCGCGGCCTACCGCCGCCTCTACGGAGAAGCGCTCGACCTAATGACCGACCGAAGAGAATGGATATGACGATGTCGAAAGCGAAAACCATCGGACTTCAGACCGCCTTCAAGAGGGCGCACAACCTGGGGCACGACTTCTCGGTCACAGATGAAGAGGTCAGCTGCGTGCGCTGCGGCGCGTACGTCAAACGCGCTGCAGGAGAAGGTATCCCGGTGACCGCTGCGCTCGTCTCGGTCCCGTGTTCGCCGACCTTCCATGGATGGAGATGACGATCACGCCGGCGTGCGGCGTGATCGTGTTTGGGATGTAATCAAGCGGCGCTTCGCGCGCCACGGAGGATACGAATGAGCGTTCTGAAATTTGCTCTGCTGTCTGTCGTCGCCAGCTGCACTATCACGCCGAGCGTGACGACCGACGAGGTCGCGCAGCAATCATGCAGTAATCCGGGGTTCCACGTGTGTCTGCCCGGTGACCTCGGGGACCTCTCGTGCATCGCTCTGTGCGATCCCGTCGCGTACTGCGGCACGTGCACCTGGGTGCCCAACGTGGCGCGCCCGTGCTCACCTGACGAGGGTGGCGGGTTTCAGGGTGTGTGGGTGAGCGACCGCGGGCTGTCGAGCGACTGCCCGCAGAGCATGAGACGCTGCCGACGCGAGGGTGAGACCACGTCGGTGTGCTTGAGCGGCCGACCGCTGTGAGCGTATCCGCGTGGCGGTGGCGCGACCGCACGGGCGGCAGCGCCGGCCGGCGCGGCAGGGTGCTGCTCGATGGCCGCGGCAGGGTCCGCGCTCAGATCTGGCAGAACACTGCTATGCGCTTCACGTGGCACACGTACGATCAGCGCGGCGTCGGCGGCGAGAACGCCGAGAGCACGACGCTGCAGGACGCGATGGACCAGGTGGTCGCGGCGATCGTGCGGCAAGGATGGACGCCCGGCGGATGGCGCATCGAGCACGGAGAATGACATGGGGACCTACTATCGCTACGTCAACTACACCCGCAAGGAATTCGTCCGCCTCTCGGATCTCCGGGATGGCGGCGACAAGGAGAACGCGGTGCTCTACTGCGCACCGGCGCTCGCATGGCTCCTCGTTTGGCCGCACGTGTGCGGCGACGGCTACCGCGGTCGGTGGCAATCAGAGGTCCATGTCCATGCTGACGTACGCATCGTCGGCGACGGCGCGGTCGACTTCGCCACCATGGACGAGGAGTTTCTGAACATCACGCCAGGACTCCTGCAGTCGATGAGGGAGCAGATCCCCGCGTTCGTCGAGGACTACCAGCCGCGTGGCCATGACGTTCGACTCGTGCAGCGCGTCGATGACGGCAACGCCGGCTGGGACCTCGCCGATCCGGTCAGCGCATCGTGCAAGTGCGGATGGAAGGTCGGACCGATCTACGGCGAGAGCCGAGAGCACGTGCTCGAGTTGGCGGTCTCGGCGCACGTGAACGACATGGACGATCAATGACCCGTCGATGGATCGAGTTGCAGTGGTCGGTTGGCGACCCCCTGCCGGTTCTGGCAGAGGTATTCGGGATGTTCTGCGTGCACGAGGTGCCGATGCAATTCGACGCGGGATACCGGGTGTCTCGCATCGACGGCCGCGGCAGTCATCCAGTAAGCGACGGCATGTCGCACGCCGACGCGGTATCGATCGCTCGTCGCCTGAACTCCGTCCCGTGGGCGGATCCGGACGCCTGGGGGGTCGTCGAGGCGATCTTCGGTGAGGTGATCGGTGGCTGAGCGCGATCGTGCGGTGCGGATCCTCAGCCGAGGCCCGATGACTGCCGGCGCGTTCGGGGCGGAGATGTGGCCTGGTAGAACCGGGCGGATTACATCTTCGGGCGGTGGCGGCGACTACGCGGCCGCGACCAGATGGGAGCTGACAAGCCGCGGGAAGGAGCTCGTCCGAGCGCAAGATGATGGCGATTGGCGGCCGACGCCGTGCGAGAAGTGCCGGACATCGCTGATGCGCTGGTGGCGATTCTGCCCGTTCTGCGGCCAGCATCTCGAGCATGATGGTAAATAGGTATTTACCATCATACTAGGCACAAACGTACGTGATTTCAAGGAGTTACGTGATATGGGACACAGGACCGAGATCTACGCGATCAAGCCACCGAGCGAGCAAGATCTGGACGCGACCAGAGGCAGGTGTCCCAGTGTCGGAGAAGGTCACCGCCTTCTTCGCCACCCACCCAGCGGAGCCGGTAGCGGCTGTGACCAGGCTCTGCGTCGGGGCGATCGGAACCTTCACGTGCGCCGTCCGCGAGTACGGGGCCTATGGCAACGGAGAGGAGGGCTTCGAGGTCGACCTGGACAAGCTCCCGGCCGGCACCAAGATCATCCGCTTCGTCTGTCGCTGGTGAACCATGGCTGACCGCGGCGGCCAAGGACAACGCGGCGGCCAAGGACAACGAAAGGAAGCAATGATGCCTACCAAGAGGATCTCCGACCTACCCGTACTCCGGTGCGGCCATCCCGAGCACGAACCGCCGCGCTATCAGGTGTTCAAGCCTGGCGTGTACGAGCACACCTGTCCGGCATGTGGAACCGAGCAGCGCTTCATCGTTGATTTTCCGAGCTGGGCCGACATGCCGCTCGGGACACGCGCCCACAGCAGCATCGGCGGCTACTGGGAGCGTGTCCCGAGCGGCTGGCGGGCGCAGTCGGGCTGCGTGTTTCCTACCCCAGGCGGGGATGCAACCCACGTCTCGTATCCCGACACCCCGGAGCTTCATATCCCGGTATTCGCCGGAAGGAGCCTAGCCGAGGCGCGCATCGCGCGGCTGCGCGCGTGCAGCCACACGGATACCATCCGTGGCGCGAACATCCCGTTGCGCTACGGGTCCTGCCGCTCCGAGGTGTGCCTGAACTGCGGCGCATTCCGGGAGCGCGATCATCATGGCAACCTGCGGAGCGGAGCATGGCAGCCGGCTAGCGAGTACGCCGACGCCATCGCAGAACAGGAGGAGGCCTGATGCCGCGTATACGGGGAGGAAGGTGCAGCAAGCCACCCGTCAAGGTGGACGTGATGGTCACCGAAGAGGTCGAGGTCTATCACAATGACTGTGCTGGATGCGGTGCATGGACGCCGGAGCCGGACGCCATCCAGCTCGCCGAGTTCGTCCGCTTGAAATACCGGAGCCCACCTGGCTCTCATTCTGAGATGAGGCCCGGATGGAACTGGACGCCGACCGGATGGAGGCGTTTTCGCATGGGAAATGACGACGAACCGCGCGTGCTGTGCCCGGAGTGCTCGGAAGCCGTGGATCAGGCGCTCAGCGCACGCCGGGGGAAGAGATGACCAAGTACCGCCTGTGGCAAGAGGACGACGGCGAGGAGAGCGCCCGCAAGCGCGATGCCGATGGCCCCGAGGACGCGGCCACCGAACAGGCCGACTACGACTACTCGCACCGCGACGGATGGGAACAGTCTTGGCCGGTGATGTACGTCGTCGAGGACGTAGCGACCGGGAAGCGCTGGAGGGTCAGCGTGTCCCTCGACTTCGATCCGGTGTTCCATGCCGGCCGCGCCACCGAGGTGATCGGATGACGCTGCTAAACCTGCTGTCCACCCTGACCAAGATCGGCTGGGTGGTGCTCGCTATGTGCATCGCCTCGACCCTGTGGTACGTCGCCGAGCTCGTCGCACGCCGCACGATCTCAGAAGAGGCCGCGATCATCCTCGGCGTGATCTGGGCGTTGCTGCTGTATTGCCTCATCCCCGGCGGTGCGCCGTGACCAAGATCGACGCCGACCGTTTTCGCATGGGAAATGACGACGAACCGCGCGTGCTGTGCCCGGAGTGCTCGGAAGCCGTGGATCAGGCGCTCAGCGCGCGCCGGGGGAAGCGATGAAGTATCGCGTCTGGACCGACGACCAAGACGAGGACGAAGCCACCCATCGTGAGGCGACGAGTCCCGAGGACGCGGCACGTGACCAGGCCGAGCATGATAGCGACCACGGAGACTGGGAAGGCGCCCGGGTCACGTACAACGTCGCGGGTGAACAGTCCGGGATGCGCTGCCGCGTCGTCGTCGAGTGCGAACTCGTCCCGTCGTTCCGCGCCACGCACATCACCATCACCGGCGGGCGAGGCGCGCATCGCTCGGCTGCGCAAGATGCTGCATTGCCTCATCCCGGGCGGTTCGCCATGACGAACAAAGAAGCGGTCCGCCTGCTGGTGGACAAGTTGGTGGAGTCGCCGCTGTCGGACGATGAGCTCGACGGCGTGGTCGACCGGAGCATGGACCTGATCATCTACGGAGCAACGATGCGTGACCGCGCGTGTGGTGAACAGCTGATTCGGATGTGCGCCGAGATCGCGAAGCGCCGCGACGCGGCGGCGCACGGCTGCCAGCCGGATCCTGCGACGCCTTCCGCTGAACCAGCCCCGGAGCCCACCGCCGCTGCCCTGAGTTCCGAGGCCATCGGCATCCTGGACGAGATGCGCAACAGCTTCGCCTATGACATGAGCTCTGACTCGAGGATCGCAGAGGTCGAGCGGATCCTGTTCGTGCTCGGGAAGGCGCCATGACCATGCACGTCGGGTTCACCGGGCCGCGAACCGGGATGACCGCGGCGCAGTGCTATGCGGTGGTTGCTCTGCTGCTCAAGAATATCGACGCAGCCTATCAGGAGATCATCACGGTCCACCATGGCTGCTGCATCGGCGCCGACGCCGAGTTCGCTGACATGTGCCGGGGCCGCGCCTTCATCGTCGGCCATCCGCCGCTGGTCAAGGCGTTCGAGTCATGGCCCGCCATTGATCTGTGCCACGAGCTGATGCCGGCGGCGCCCTACCACGTGCGCAACCAGGCCATCGTGGACGAGAGCGGCGTCATGATCGCGACGCCGCGCGAGTCTCAACCACAGCCGGCCGGCGGGACCTGGATGACGATTCGCATGGCGCTGCGCGCGCTGCGGGCCGGCAAGCTGGTCCGGCTGCACGTCATCGGCCCGGATGGATCCGAGCTCGACCACGCGGGGTGGGTATGAGCGACCATCCGAGCCCGAGCGATCCCATGGGACGGTACAGGTCGCTCGAGGCCGACCTGCGACGTGTCAGGAAGAATGGTCGCGGATCACCGGCAGAGAATCCAATCCTGGAGGAGATGGCGCGGGTCTGGTGGTGGGAGCTCTCCGAGGTCGAGCGCGAAACGCTGGACCAGGAAGGGCCGACCTGCGATCCGCCCAAGGAACCGCAGGCAGGTGATCGGTGAAAGAGCGGGGGATCCTCTTCAGCGCGCCGATGGTGCGCGCGATCCTGGCCGGGAAGAAGACGCAGACCCGGCGCGTGGTGAACCCGCAGCCGGCGAAGCTGTGCCGCTTCGAGATGAACGGCGCAGGCACGCACGCGCTTCATATCGGGTCGTCGTTTATGCCGGATGACCCGACGTTCTGCTGCGTTCCTCTCCCCAGGTCCGGCGATTACCGGCTGGCCTGCCCGCATGGGGCGCCCGGCGATCGCCTGTGGGTGCGCGAGACTTTCAGCACCGACGCGCGCAGCGTCTACCCGTGCCCGCCGGTCTGGTACCGAGCCGACTTCGGCAATAATGACGACCCGTCGGACGGAGAGCACAGCCGGGGCTGCGATGCAGGGAAGACCGGGAAACCAGTGGCCGACTGCTTCGCCTGCGCCGGTGGTCTGCGCTGGCGACCATGCCTCTTCATGCCGCGCAAGCTGTCGCGCATCACGCTCGAGATCGCCGAGGTCCGCGTCCAGCGCCTGCAGGACATCAGCGAGGACGACGCGCGATCGGAGGGTGTGCTCGTTTCCGACGCCGCAACCGCCAAGCAAGACACCGTCGACACTCACGGGATGACGCCGTACCGCGCCGCGTTCGCGTGCCTATGGGACTCCATCAACGGCAAGGCTGCGCCGTGGTCAAGCAACCCATGGGTGTGGGCGATCACCTTTCCGGAGGCTGCCATGACCATCCCGCCCGTTCTGTCAGCCGACATCTTGCGTCGTATCGACGAGCTTCACGCAAATACCCCGTATGATGGACGGCGCGTCGTCCTGCGTGAGGAGCGAGGCGGGTGGAGGTGGGCCGGCCTACGCGGGGTATGTATCAGACTCGCCAATGACCGGAAGTCAATGGTTCTCAAGGTCGAGCATTGTCCAGACGACTACTGGCCGATCGGCATGGAGGTGCTTGCCGAACTCGACCACGAAACCGTTCCCTACTTCACGGAGAACCAATGATCTGGTGGTGGATCCTCGGCGGCGTCTGCCTGGCCGGCCTGATCGTGGCCTGGTCGGTCGCCGTCCTGATCGCGAGCGGCCATTGGCCTTGGGAGAGGTGATGTCGGCCAAGACGGAGGGGAACGCCGCCTATCTGCGACGACTCCGCCAAGAGGCGGTCGCTCGCGGGGACTGCTACGTCTGCCGCTGCCGGCCGGCCAAGCCGGGCCGGCGGAGCTGCACTGAATGCGTGGACCGCGTCATAGCGGTGAAGGTCACGTGGATCGGTCGGAAGTGCGAGGACTGCGGAACCGCCGTACGACGGCGGCGACGCTGCAGGCGGTGCACGAAGAAGGACACCACCAGGGCCAAGAAACGGCGTGATGCCGCGGTGGCGGCTGGGAACTGTCCTCGTTGCAGGAGGCATCCACCACAGCCCGGGCGCAAGCAGTGCACAGGATGCCTGGATTACGGGGCTGAGCGAGCGCTCGCTCGCCGGCGATCCGAAGGCGCGGCGCCGACCGCGAAGTGCAGGACATGCAAGGCGCTCGGCATCGCGAGCACCGGACATGACCATCGGTCACACGACCGATGGATGGCGAAACAGAGGAGCGAGAGATGATCAATCAACACAGCTTGGACAAGACCGGGTGGGCGCTCTTTTCTGACGACATGACGATGCGCTACCGCCTCGCGAGGGGCCTGAAGCCGCAGACGTTCATCTTCGCCAGCGACGACCATCAGATCCCTTACGGCAACCTGGACCGGGTCGTCTTCCTGATGCTCAACCCGTCGACCGCCGACGCGTTCAAGCTCGACCCGACGGTCAACGAGTGCCGCAAGCGGGCTATCGCGCTCGGCGCGGACGTGCTCGAGGTGGTCAACCTGTTCGCGCTCCGGTCGCCGTACCCGGAAGACCTGCGCAAGGCCGCGCCCGGCGCACGCGGCGCCGACGTCGACAACGACGCTGCGATCATCAACGCGTGCAGCGGCGCGCGCATGGTCATCGCCGCATGGGGCAACGGCGGCGATCTCGACGACCGCGCGGTGCGCGTCGTCTACCTGCTGAGCCTGTACAACATCCGGCTGCACCATCTCGGCCGGACGAGCAGCGGCGCGCCCAAGCACCCGCTGGCGCGCGGCAAGCACCGAATTCCCGCAGACCTGACACCCATCGCATGGGAGACGACATGAAGTTCCGTTTGAAGTCCGACGAGATCGACGCCGTCCTGTGGACTGGAACCAACATCCAGGAGGTCAGCGAGTTCGTCGCTGGGTTCCCGTTGGCCCCCATGACCACGACGACGGATGAGGATGGGCCCAGCCTTCCGCTCATGGAGTACAGCAGCGGGCGCTGCGTCAGCTTCAACCTCTGCATGAACCCGCCCACCGTATCGATCCGCACGTCGGACGGCGACTGGTCGCATACCGAGGTCGGCGGGTATGTCCTCCGTCTGGCCGGCCAGTGCTACGGATGGGACAAGTACGTCTTCGAGCGGACGTTCGAAGCTGTGCAATGATTCGAGAGGACCAACCATGCTCACACCAGCCCAAGCCAAGGCCGCGATCGCCGTCAACCCCTACCGCCGCTGCGAGGAGCTCGAGAGGTTCATCGACCACGAACTGGTCGCCGCCTGCGCTCGAGGAGACCAGGACGCCGCCTGGCCGCTCGTCATCCATCTGCCGGATGGCTACGCCGACGTGATCGAGCAGGTCGTCTCGACGTACACCACCGCCGGCTGGTCGATGGCCGTGAGGATTGTCGAACTCACCGAGGAGCTGGTGGCGCAGCGTCCTACGTGATCTTGCCACTGGAACGCCAGTAGCTCGGGCGACCGAGACAGGGGCATCGGCTGCTCGCGGTTGACAAGGGCTGCTCGGTCGGGTACACCATGGGACATGGCCCGGATCAACTGGTGGACCTTCAAGTGCGCGACCTGCGGACACACCGATCGGCGCCCCAACCATCCCACCACATTGCAGTGCGATTACTGCGGCGAGTCCATGCGCTCCAGCGGGAATGGAGGCGGCGGCATCGGGTCGGTACACGCCGCCCAGCGAGCATCCCTCAACTATGAGATCAGCGGCAGCAACGTGACCGCCCCAGCCCAGCCGATCGGCTGGGTTATGGCAATGGCTTGCGGAATCGCCCGGGGCGTCGGAGATGATGCGGTCACGTTCGAGTGCGGGTTCTGCAAGTCCACGCACCACTACGCCAAGGCGCCATCCAGCTATGAATGTCGGGTCTGCGGTGGCTGGCCCGACGCCGCTGCTGGCAGCGGAAATGACGGTGCGGTCGACGGACTCGACCGCTACACGTGCTGGGTGCGATGGCATCAGAACCGGAACTCGATCGAGGGCGGGCGCGGATATGCCATCCACCCGCTCACCGATGCCCAGATCGTCGCCGCGAAGCTCGTCCAGAGTCAGGACTGGAACCGCGAGCGGATGATGAACCCACCCAAGACATCCAAGCCCAAGCTCACCATCCTGGTCGACCAGGACATCGAGGACTGATCATGGCCAAGGAACGAATGCCCGAACGCGCGATGGTCCGCATGCACACGCGAGAGCGCGAGGCGTGGCGCCAGGCCGCTCGCGCCATGGCCGAGCGGTCCGGGATGCCAGTCATCGACGAGGCGACGTTCATCCGGCTCGCGGTGAACGACTTCGCAGAGCGGATGATGAAGAAGCCCGGTCGCAAGACCTGATCGCTCCACTGGAGACACGCGCTCGGTGCCATTCACCGAGACCGCATTGCTCGGCTGTGGCCGAGACGCAAGCAACCTCCGCATCAAGCTCGGCTATCGCCGAGACGTATTCTTGGACATGTACCGAGCTCGTCGGTGGACGAGACTCAACCGTTGATCGTTATCCGGACCAATCTGTGCGCTCGGCGCTGCCGAGACACATCGCGTTATTCGCTCGGCGCTGCCGAGACAAGAGCCACGCGTTCAAATGGAGATTTGAGATGCCTGTGATCGTGTACGAGTACGGCCTGTCGCCGCCCAAGGTCAACGCTGCCATCGTCGAGGAGCAGTTCCGGCTTGCCCACAAGTACCGGAACATGTTGACCGAGATCGAGCTGGAGCGGCGGACGAAGATCCGCGCCATCATGGCGTCGCACCCGGACATGGTGCCGTTCGAGACCGAGCTCGCCGAGGTGCAGGCGGAGATCGAGAAGCTCCGTGGCGAGATCAACGCGATCCGCATGGCGGCGCGCAAGCGGTCCTCCACGCCCGAGCAGTCCAAGAGGATCAAGACCCTCGCCGCGCGGGCGAGGGAGCTGCGCACGGAGATCAAGGAGCGGCGCAAGCGCGTCGCGACCGAGCTCGCGCCGGATCTCAAGGCGATCCAGGATGCCGCGGTCCAGCGGCGAAAGGACGAGCGCGCCAAGTCCGGGGTCTACTGGGGCACGTACCTGCTACAGGAGGCCGCTGCCGATCAGGCGCGCGACCAGCCCATGCCGCCGAAGTTCACCCGGTGGAACGGCGATGGCCGGGTCTCGGTGCAGATCCAGCAGGGCCTGGCCAAGGAGGGGCTGTGGGGCGAGAGCCGGCAGGTGCAGATCGCCACCCGCATCGACTCGCTGGTGTACGACCACGAGGTCACCCGCCGCGGCGATCGCCGCCGGCTGTACCGGACCACCCTGCGGATGAGGGTCGGATCGACCGATCGTCAGCCGGTGTGGGCCGAGTGGGGGATCTCAATGCACCGCCCCATCCCGGATGGGGCGGTGATCAAGGTCGTCACCGTGTCGCGCCGCCGGTGCAACAGCACCCAGTGGTGGTGGCGCGTCCAGTTCACGCTGGACACCACCGACTGCAAGCCCAGGCAGCGGCCGGAGTACGGCGTGGTCGCCTGCAACCTCGGATTCAGCCAGACGGACTCCGGCGCGATCCGCGCCGGTTACCTGGTCGGCGACGACGGGTTCGAGCAGGAGATCCTGGTGGCGAAGTCCGACCTGTACCGCGGCCGCGACCTGACCCCGGAGCAGAAGCAGAAGGCGATGACGTACGTCCGGGACTGCCTGGCCGAGTCGAGCGAGATCCGCGGCGCGCGCGACAAGAGCCTCGCCGACTTCAAGACCCGGTTCCTCGAGTGGTACCAGATCGCAAAGGCGACGACTTTCGGCGAGGACGCGGTCCCGGAGTGGTTCCGCGATCGGATGGAGCACTTCCACCTGTGGCGGAGCCCCGCGCGGGTGCGCGAGATGATGCTCCACTGGGCGAGCAACAGGTGGGCTGAGCTTGACGACCCGGAGTCGCGATGGCCGGACAGCCGCGGGTTGGAGATGATGTCGACCTGGGTCGACGAGGACACCAAGGCGGAGGTCAAGGAGTCCTCGCTCCGCAACAAGGCGCTCGGCGACCGCCGCGAGGCGTACCGGATCGTCGCCGCCACCCTGGCGAAGCGGTACAAGACCCTGCTGATCGACGACACGAACCTGAAGCATCTGCAGGACGGCCCCGAGCCCGAGGATGCCGAGGGCGACATCCCGGCGGTGAAGTACCAGCAGCGCCTGGCCGCCGGCAGCGAGCTCCGGCAGGTGCTCATCAACGCGTTCGGTGGCACGAACGTGGTCAAGATGAAGCCGAGCAACATGACGGTCACGTGCTCCGGGTGCGGAGCGCGGGACGTGTCGTGGGATCGCGCCGACGGGTTCCGGAAGCACCGATGCAGCGCCTGCCGCGAGATCTGGGACCAGGACGCGAACTTCTGCCGCAACCTGCTCAAGGAGTACGCCAGCGGCGGCGAGGCACCCGCGGCCAAGATCGCGAAGCCTTCCAGGTCACAGCGGTTCCACGAGAGCCGCAAGAAGAAGGCTGCCGCGGCCGACCAGCAGGAGCAGGGATGAACACGAACACCAAGATCATTATGAAGATCGCAGTTCAACGCGAGGAAACCGTCCGTGTTCTCACGAACAATCCGCTCGACCGCGAGCGGATCCACAGGCTGCAGGATGCCTCCCTCGCGTCTGGTGACTGGTACACAGCCTCGCTGTGCAGCCGGGCGCTTTTAACGACCCCTGAAGAGGACCCGGCCGCACACGCCGGCTGTGCGGCTGCCATCGCGCGCAATCTGGATCAGGGATGACCCGCGACGTCCACATCAGGACCGTCTGGACGCGGGATCGCTGGTACGCGCTCATCCTGACTCGGGCCAGGCCGCGGGACCGGCGAGACATCCTCGAGCGCACGCCAGACCGGGTAACCGAGCTCGAGGCCATGGTCGATGCGGAGCTGATGGCTCACGGCCGTGGATGGCGCGCCAAATCAAAACGCCGGCTCCCCCACAGGCGCGTTCGCGAAACCGAGGAAGCGCAGATGACCGGAGAGCGCCTGATGGCCCGTGACGGCTATCGCTGGGACGTGTTCGCACGGTTCCCGTGCAACGCATCCGGCGTACGCGTTGCCGTCCGCAAGACGCCCGGCGGTGCCATGAGCTTCGCCGAGCGCTTCGGGCGGACCAACCGCGTGGACACGTGGACCAAGATTCGGCTCGACCGCGCGGTCACGCGGTGATCCGAGAAATCCCTGTTGACCACACCATGGTGACCATGCATGGTGAGCCCACCTACATCAAAGAGATCCCGAGATGACGAACGAGGCCATCAACACCCTGCGCAATAAGGCGTACCAGGTCTACCAGCCGTGGCCGGCGCGGGCCGGCGTCCAGCTGTCCGCGCGCGGCGTCGCACGCCGGCTGTGGCCGTACATCTACGCGGCGTCGACCAGGCACAGCGAGGGCGAGATGCGCACGGCATGCGCGTTTTTGGCTGCGACTCCTCCATCCACATGGGAGGTAGTTTCCGGTTCTCCTCTTGCGGTCTCCCTGGCATCGACGGCCGCGGCGCTCCTTCGCGAGTCCACCCAGGAGTACGTCCAGGCGGCGCTCGCCTTCTGGGCCACCGAGACCGACCCTGCCGAGTGGCAGGCGGTCATCCACTGAGCTCGGCACGGCCGAGACAGGTATCCGATTGCTCGGTCATGACCGAGACCCAATCATGTCCGAGACTCGCCACCCACCATCAGCTCGGCCGCTTGCCATGACCGAGACGGCCTGGAACCTGTTGCTCGGCCGTGGGCCGAGACGAGGTCTCGTTATCCCTTCCATGCACGGCGGATGCCGGATATGCTCTTGGCCATGGCATTCACCGGCACAGCAGCTGTCGTACAGGTTTCGGACCGGCAGGTCCGCATCTCCGGGTTGTCGCTGGCCGGCGGGGCCAGCGGAACCATCGGGCTTTCCGGCGCGACCGGAACAGCTCCCGGAGTCACCCTCCCCGCAGCGTTCCAGGCCAGCGTCTACGACTACGGCACGTCGAACGTCGCGCTCGCGAGCTCGATCCGCCTCTCGTACAACTACGTCGAGGCGACCGCCGACGAGGTTCCGCTGATCGTGGCGAAGACCGGGACCACCGCCGCCGACTTCCGGATCACCGTCTCGAACACGACCGGGTCGGCCAGTAGCCAGGTCGAGCTGTACGTGTTCTTCCACTGATCGCTCGCGCATCGCGCGAGACTGGACTCGCCAACGTGCGAGACTGGACCGCACAAGACAACGCTCGCGAGACTGGACCGCACAAGACAACGCTCGCCACACGGCGAGACCAGCGCATGCGAGACGCGCCTGCTCGCCACGGCGAGACTCCGAGGGATATGACTACCCGAGGTGGACGACCGCGGAGTCCACCCGATCGCGCGGCGCCAGATCCTCCCACGAGTACGCGTAGCGTCCCACGTGGTACAGCCGGATCCGGGTGTCCACGTGGACCTTGAACCCCGAATCCCGGGCGCGGTGGAAGAACGCCCAGTCCTCGGCGAGGTATCGATCCACGGCCCCGTCCTCGAGAACCATCGGCTGAAAGAACGGATACATCATCCGGTCGAATTGCCCGACGACCTCCCGGCAGTGCGTCGGCTGACCGGGCGTGCAGAACGTCGTGCGACGAAGCTTCTCGTAGACCTCGGCGCGCGTCAGGAGGAACCCGGTCGCAGCGTACTTGACCTCGACGATGCCGCCGCTAGTGCCGAGCACGACGGACTTCGTCCCTTCCAGCCAGTGGACCGCCAGTTGCGGCTTTCCCTTCCACGGGTACACGCCGCCGACGATCGGCAGCAGGTCGTGTTCGCGCAGGCGGTCGACGTCATCCGGGTCGAACAGGACGTCGTCGTCGATCCAGAACAGCTCCTCGAAGCCGGCCTTGAGCGCGTCGGTGGCCATCTGGCTCCGGATCTGGTCGATCGAGGTCACCCCGCGCATGATCATCAGCCGGTAGCCGCGCCGCGCCAGCTCGTGCAGCGCCTTCTCCACTGACTGGTCGATGCCATCGCGCGACGGAACCAGGATGCAGCACTTCTCGCGGTTCATCAGCCGATGTCCTTGAGCATCTCCTCGAGCTCCTCATCCGCTAGGACCGCCGCCGTGACCTCCGGGACATCGTCCAGGGCGCTCGCCGCGGCGGCGGCCGTCAGGTCGAACTTGGGGCGTGGCACGCCCGGCGGGACACCCAGGGGCGTGAGCACATCGACCGGAGCGGTCACCTCCACCGCCGCTGCCTGCTCGATGCGCGGGCTGACCACCTTCCGGCCGCCGGCGAGCTGTTCCTTCAGCTTCCAGGCCTCGGGGAACGTGAGATCGTCGTCATGCAGGCGCTCGCCTGCCGCATCGACGACCATCCACTTGACCTGGTCGTGACCTGGCGGCGGGGAGCCGCGACCGATCGCGATGTTGACCGACTGCTTCGGAGGATTCGGGGGAGGGGGGATGCGTCTCGTCATCTCGACCGAGATTACCATGTCGCACTGGACAACCGCCGCTGCCCGGTCCATGATTCGGCTGCTCGCGACCGCCCGTGACAACCGAATAGCTATCCTCTGACTCCTCGCCGGACGCGGTTCGCCATCTTGGAGCTGGTGCTCGCAGGGAGGTCGCCCTCGCCTCGCGACCAGCGTGAGATGTGCGCATGGAAAGCATCCGCGCGAGAGCGTTCGCTGGCCGAGAGCAGCGCGCCGCTGATCCCGGCCGGCGGTGAGAGCGCCATGTCGTAGTAGGTGATCCGGAACAGCTCCAGGTCGTCGCTCTTGACAAACGACGACTCGAGGTCGACCCGGACCGATGCCGCGCCGACGTCCAGCTCCAGGCACATCACCGTGTTGTCCGACAGCTCCCATTCCCGGGAGCAGGCGGCTCGGGCTGCCTGAAAGGCATCGAATCGATCCCGCACATTTTCGTAACGCATGATGCGTGTATATCCCACCAAGGCATCATGTTGCATGCTCGGAAATCGTCCGAGACTCGGAGCGGTATCCGCTCGGTTCGTCCGAGACAAGGTGCGAGACGACCACCGCACGCTCGTAATCGTCACGAGACGTCTCGTCATTTGCTCGGACCAGTCCGAGACTGGGGGAACGGTGGGCTCAGACGCCACACGCTCGTGAAGCCATCACGAGACGGCCAACGAGACGACAAAGCTATCTGCTCGGACGCCGTCCGAGACCGAGGAATCGCATGCTCGTGGATCCACGAGACCACCAGTTGGGACGTACACGAGACCTGTCGCTGTTCGCTCGCCCAATAGACGAGACTTGTTGCTGTTCGCTCGCCCAAAGGGGCGAGACTGTCTCGATGTTTGCTCGCCCAAGAGGCGAGACGCGTGGTTCGAGCTATCAAGCCGTTACCATCCACTGACTTACGCCATCGCTCACGACCTGCCAGTGGAAACGGTTGCCGCTCAGCACCACCGATGCCGCGCCGTCCACGGTGTCGCCGCCCCCGGCGGCTACGGTGACAGCGTTCACGCTCGCGGAGACGTTCTTCACGATCACGACCTTGCCGGATGCGGTGGAGGCTGCCGGCAGCATCACGGTGAAACCGCTCCCGGTCGGGTTCACGCGAACGAGCTGGTTGGCATCGGTCAGGACCGTTCCAGAGGTCAGGATCGCCGAGATGGTCAGCGCGCCACCGCCGGACGGGCTACCTGAGTTCGGGCTGCCCAGCACGAACGGGTGCGGCGTCAGGAACTCGTCCAAGGTCCCGTCGTCCAGCGTCATCCCGAACATCCGCTCCACCGGGTGGATCACCTGGCACCACACGACGCAGTCGCCGGTGGTGTCCGACGTGTTGCGCAGGGTGATGGTCGACGTGGTCGTCGCGGTCACCTCGAACGACCCCGGATACTGGGGGAGGACGAGGTCGGGTACCAGGGCCCTGCCCGACAGCTTCAGGCCGTGGGCCAGCGCGGCGGACCCACCGATCGCGAGCCCGGTGAAGTGCAGCGCAGCGAACAACTTGTCGGTGGACATGGTTCTTGCACGATGATACCTGAGAGCTCGCCCGGGTTCGACGTTCCTCTGCTCAGCGGACCACCCGCTGAGACGCGCCGCGGCCTGATGCTCAGCCCAGGCTGAGACCCAAGTTCCCAGGCTGAGACCCAAGTTGCTCAGCGGTTACCCCGCTGAGACTTGTCCGCATCCGTCGATACTACGCCACCTGCGTCGGGCTGCCGACGAACGGAATGGCGTGCATGATGATGATCTCGAGCGGCTGCGTCGCCAGGCCCGAGTTCGTGTTGGAGATCGTGATCCGGAAGTCGGTCACGGCGGTCCCAGTCTTGTCGACCGAGCACGGTAGGTTGGTGAACGGACCGGTGGTACTCGGGATCGGCGTCCAGCAGATGATCTGCGCTTGCAGCGACACGCTGCTGCCGTTGTAGCTGTACACCCGAGCGGTGAACGCCGCCGGCAGCGTGATGTCAGGCGGAGTCCCGGTCGCCCCGGTCAGACCGATCGTCCCAGCCACCGACGCCGCCAACGTGACGCCGGTGATCCTGACCATGTGGTCGTTGAGCTGCTCGACGACGGCTGTGCCTGTGAACGCCATATGTCAGAGGATAGCTCACTCCGACACGGACCTGTATCCCGGGATGCGAACGAACTCAGTCCCGATCGGTCGCTCCGTCCTCTTCCTCGTCATCCTCGTCGTCCTCCACGAGGAGGAACGCGTTCGGCGGGAGGTCCTTGCGGATCGCCTTGAGGGACTCGTAGCGCTCCTGGAGGCTGTCGAGCGCCTCCTGGAGGCGCTCCTTGACCGACTCGGCGGCCTCCTCGGGATCGGGGATGGACTCGTTCTCCAAGAAATCGACAGCCTCCTCGATGTCCGGGTTGATGACCTCTCCGGTATCGTCGTCGACCGCTTGCCCGAGGAGCTGTTCGCGGAAAGCCTGGAGCTGCTCCAGGCGCCTCGCGACCTTCGAGTTGTGAACCTCGGCGACCATCTTGGCGAGCTCCTTCAGCTGAAGGATCTGCTTGGTGTACTCCTCGTCAAGCGCCGCCAGGAGCTTGTCGAGGGAGTCCGCCTTCATCTTCGGGCGCGCCATCAGCTGGGCTCGACGTCGACAGGGCCCACGCCATTGAACGCGACGCCCGAGATGTCCGCCGGCGCCGGCACGTTGCCGGTGACGATCGTGACCGCGGTGCGGCCGGCAGCGCTGATCCGGACCGAGAACGGCTGATCGGTATCACCGACCTGCAGGACGCCGGGCGTCATCCGCACCACGCGCGCGCCGCCGGCCGTGACCTTGGTCTGGGCGAACGTGACCACCGCCGGCGGCACCCCGCCCGGGCCCGGGCCGCCCTGGTTGTAGGTGAAGACCAACGGCGTCGTGGTGTCGACCACGCCCGGGTTCGCGCCGGTGTTCGGATCGACCGCGTTGGCGGTGACGACCACCTCGATGTACTGCGGGGCCCGGGTGTTGGGGGAGAACGTGACCCCGGATACGGTGCTGTTCGGCATGGCCGCGATCGTACCTTGGCGGCCGCCGAGAATGAAAGCAGCTCGCGCGGTCCACACACGTCTCGGCAGCGCCGAGCAAATCAGGCCAGTCTCGGCAGCGCCGAGCTTACGGAGGTCTCGTCTACGAGGCGAGCCGGGAGACCGTGTCTCGGCAGCGCCGAGCGAGCGGTGGCCGTCTCGGGATTACGCCCGAGCTCGTGCATGTCTCGGACGCGCCGAGCAGAACGCCATCCGTCGCTGTCTCGGAATCTCCCGAGCGAGTGAATCATCTGGCATCTGGTCTCGGCCGCGCCGAGCAAAGATGGTCAATTCGCGCATGTCTCCGATGGTAGCGGAGCGCGATCCAGTCGACGTCTCGGCCGCGCCGAGCGGGGGTGAAAAATATGCAGTCTCGGCATCCCCGAGCGTGCACGTCTCGGCAGCGCCGAGCGTTATGGGAGCCACCACCCGCCGCGGACCGGGGCGTCCACCGGCGGCCCGTGGAACCGGGTGTACCCGTTGGAGCCCTCGGGGAGGAAGTAGTGGACGGCGAAGTCGTCCTCGAAGACGCCGGTCACGATCCCCACGCACGACACCGTCGCAGTGAGCTCCGGCGGCTTGATATTGTCGGGCCAGCACCGGATCAGGTCTCCGGTCACAACGTGTTGAGCTGCCATACCTGGATTCCTGGGTGTCTGTCGGTTCAACAGCAGAGGTGCCACGGTGCCACGTCTCTGGATGATGAGGTCTCAGGCCTAACCGCCAGAGCAGCGCTAGTTGAGCACAAGCACGAGGCCGGTGCCACCAGAACCGCCAGCGGACCCCGCGGCGCCGGTCCCGGTGCCGGCGCTCCCGCTCCCGCCGGATCCGCCGGGGCAGATCGTGGTCGCGCTGCCCGTCCCGATCCCGGTCGCAAACGGCGGGGTCGGCATGGCGGTCACCAGGACGACCAGGCCGCCGCCGCCGCCACCACCGCCGCCACCGCCCGGCTGGTTGGTCCCGGTCGCCGCGGTGGCGTTCCCGCCGTTGCCGCCGGCCGCGGTGATCGATCCGGCCACGTAGCCCACCACGTTGAACGCCTTGATCACCAGCCAGCCGCCCCCCGCGCCGCCGCCGCCACCGACCCCTGCGCCACCGCCGCCACCACCACCGCCACCGCCGGACGACACGCTCATCTGCTGCGCGCTGAACGTGCGTGCGGTGATCGCCTGCTCCTTGGCCATCCAGTTGCCGCCGGTCCCGTTGGCCGTCGAGGTGATCACGATCGCGCCGCCGCCGCCGCCGTTGGCGAGGCTCGCGCCGCCGCCGCCGCCGTGGCCGGTGCCGCCGTTGCCGCCGGGCGTCGGCGTGGTTGGATCGCCCGTTCCACCGGGGACAGACGTCGTCGAGAATCCGAGTGGGCCCTGCCCGCTACCCGATCCGGAGGTCCCGTTGGTGTTCGCGGCGCCGCCATTGCCGCCGGAGTTCCCGGCCGGCAGCTGGCCGGTCGCGGCGTTGAGCTGGCCGGCGGTCTGGCCGGTCGCCGATGCGCCATCGACGCTGATCTTCCCGGTCCCGACGAACGTCAGGTTCCCGCGCGCCGACGGGATGTAGGTGTGTTGATTGACCGTGATCCCGTTGTTGATGGTGGCGTTCTGGAAGTACGTGTCGCGCGCCGCGGTGTAGGTCGAACCGCCCAGGCTGTACCCGGTAACCGCGGTCGAGCCGTCGAACGTCACCGACCCATCGCTCGCCGGCCCGAAGTCGCCGGCCCCGGTGATGCCGAGCACCGTGATCGCGCCCGCCTGCGACAGGGACACCGTCGCCACGCTGCCCCCGGCGTCGACCGCCTGGAGGCCGCTGGTGAAGTCGAGCGTGCTGTGCGGGTTGTTGGCGATCCCCGACCCCGCTGAGTTGACGGTGACGCCACCCGGGATGGACACGGTGCCGACGCCGGCGACGTCGGTGACCGTCACGCCCGCGCCGACGTAGTTGAGCGTGGCGTGCGGGTTGCCGGTGACCGGCGTCCCCTCGTCCTGCAGCGTGATACCGCCCGGTACGCTGAGCGTCGCCACGCCGGCCACGTCCGTCATCGTCGCGCCCGCACCCACCACGTTGAGCGTGGTGTGGGGGTTGTTCGCGATCGGCGTGCCCTCGTCCTGCACCGTGATCCCGGCGATCCCGCCCGGGATGGACACGGTGCCGACGCCGGCGACGTCGGTGACCGTCACGCCCGCGCCGACGTAGTTGAGCGTGGCGTGCGGGTTGCCGGTGACCGGCGTGCCCTCATCCTGCAGCGTGATCCCGCCCGGTACGCTGAGTGTCGCGACACCGGCCACGTCCGTCACTGCCGCGCCCGCACCCACCACGTTGAGCGTGGTGTGCGGGTTGCCGGCGATCGGCGTCCCCTCGTCCTGCACCGTGATCCCGCCGGCGCCCGCGCCCGGAACGTTGATCGTCGCCACGCCGGCGACGTCGGTGACCGTCACGCCCGCGCCGGTGAAGTCCAGCGTGGTGTGCGGGTTGTTGGCGATCGGCGTGCCCTCGTCCTCGATCACCACGCCCGTCCCACCGCCGCCGGCGTTCGGCGATCCCGGCACGAACGGCTGCGGCGTCAGGTGATCGGACATGTTGCCGTCGCCGTACGGGACGCCAAGCATCCGGATCACAGGCGCGATCGCCATCACCAGCGCCTGGCAAGCGCCGGTGCTGTTCGCGGTGTTCTTGATCGTGAGCTGGGTCGTCGTCGCCGAGACGATCTCGAACGTGTCCTGGTACTGCAGCCAGACGATGTCCGGCTTGTACGGGTTGCCGGCGAGCTGGATGCCGTGGGCGATCGTCTGATTCGCGCCGATCGCGATGCCGCTGAAGCTCAGAACGTTGAATACGCGGTCGGACACGGGGCTATCCCCCCGTCTGCGTCAACCCCTTGCGAAAGAGCGCCGGGAACACGGCCTTCCAGGCAAAGCCCAGAACCGGGATCGCGACGGTCGCGGCGATCTGCATCCATTTTTGGAGCTCCGCCGTCTTCATGGTATCCACGCCCGCTCTCAGCTGGGCGATCACTTCGGCCTGCCACTTCAGGGTCGGATCGCTCAGCGTGGTGTCCGGTGGCGGATCATCCCCCAGCGACCCCAGCATCAGGTTCGGCATCCGCCGCGGCACGCGCGGCGAGAAGCTGGTCGTCGTGCCGCCAAGGGCGGCACGGCGCGGCCGGTGTTTCATGAGGTACATTCGGATGACTCCTCAGTTCGAGGACGCGAACACGCCCAGGCCGTCCCCGTACTCGTTCCCGCCGCCGATCGCATCGTTGATGATGTCGTCGTCGGACATCTGCTCGGTCTGCTGCGCCGGTCCGCTGGTCGCGGGCCCGACCTTGCCGTTGGTCTGCCGCTGCGCGGGCGGGACCTCGGCGTACCGGCCCGGGTCGAAGGCATCGTTGTAGGTGTACTCGTTCGGGTCGAGGTTGACCGGGTGGAGCTCGGCGAGCTGCGAGGTCGCCGCGGCGACCTGCTTCGCCTGCTCGACCTGCAGGGTCGGATCGGCCAGCATCCAGCCGAGCTGCGGCAGGTACAGCTGGACCAGCGACTGGATCGCCGCGATCGCCGACCCGACCACGATCGGGGTGTGGTGCTTCTCGAGGAACTTGACCCGGTGGATCAGGAGCCAGGCCGCCAGGAACGAGCCGCCGGCGGCGATCGCGCCGATGTGCTTGCCCCAGGAGGGCTTCCGGCGCGCCACCTGGGTGGCCGCCACGTAGCTCAGAAGCCTGGTCGCGCCGAACCCGGCGAACCCGGGCACGACGAACTCCATCAGGTCGGTGATCAGCGGAGGGTTGCTCCGGGCCGGGTTGCGCGCGTACCTGCGATGAATCCGAGATCGTGTGCGGGCCATCCTGTTATCTCCAGGCGCCCGGACTGCGCCACATGCAACAGGTTAGCCACATCACGAAGAGTTCCGCAAGGTCCTCGGATCGCGGGTCGTCGGGTCTCAGGTTTCCCTGAGCATGGGGGAGTCGGGTCTCAGGTCTCACCTGAGCTTGAACTGCCGTGAGCTGTCTCGGCAGCGCCGAGCTGGTCCCGATTGGGTCTCGTGGTCAGCCACGAGCTGTGGTCTCGGCTCAGAACACCGAGCAGTAGACGAGGTAGCCGATCACGAACATGACGAACACGATGACGTCGTACGCCGCCTGGGCGCGGCGTTCTTCCCTCCGGTGGATCTCGACGATGTGCTCGAGGTCGTTCACGGGATTCTCCACGGGTCTGGATTCCCGGCGAGCCACCGCCACAGCGGCATGAGCGCCAGGCCGTCGATGAACCCGCGCCAGAACTCCTTCACCTCGGACTCCGAGCGCGCTTGGCGGCATCGCGCGCGCGCTTCCTGCGCTGCTGGCGCGTCTCGGGCAGCGGCAGCACCACGCGCTTGATCTCGACCTCCTGCCGCGGCGGCTGGCGCGGTGGAGCCGGCGCGGCCGCCGCTGGCTGGGCCGGCAGCGTAGGCATGTGCACGCCGGCCACGGCGAGCATCGCGGCCAGCTTCAAACGCGTCGATGTCCTGTCGTTCATCGCTTGTACCCCGCCCGGACGATCTCGATGGCCGCCTGGAGCTCGGCGATCAGGCGCTCGGCGCCTTCCACGCTGCAGGAGAAGCCGCCGAGACTCGGGATGTACCCAGGAAGCAGCGGCGACACCGCCGGGGACCCGACGCAGATCGCCGTATGCGCTGAATGATTTGGCGTCATGTTGCGGTGGGCGATCACTGCCAACACGCCCTCGTTCTCCCCTGCGTCGCCGTAGAACCCGCGGATGTGAACGTTCGAATGGTGGTCCACCGACCATCCGCTGGTCGACTCGGTGACGTCCTCGCGCATCTTCTGGTCGCTCATTCGGCCTTCTCCATGGGCAGCTGAGCTGGAGGCATCGTCGGGGCGCATACCCAAACGCCGACGGTATCGCTGATGCACGTGTAAATACGGCCGGATGAAATGCAGGTCTGGCGGTAGAACGCCGTGCGGTCCACGCTGCATGCCGATACTGCTCGGTCGATCCCGATGTATCTGCCCCCGTCGGGGCGGCGAGGCTTGCAGCACGAAAGCAGCAGGAGGAACAGAACGATCGCGATCACCTTCATGGCTCATCCTTGTTCGTCGGAGCTCGTCGGTCGTACTCGATCGCGCCTCGCAATGGGTCCGATGCATCGGTCCGGATCCACCGACCGACCTCGTCGGTCACGACGCCGCGGTTCGCGATCACGTTCTCGATGCGGCAGACCGCCTCAATCCGCGGCGTGTTGCCGTAGATGTTCCTGGACGGATCGCCGCCGCAAATGGCCACGTACCTGTTGATCTCTTCCCACAGCGCGACGCGATCGACCGCGACGGTCGCGCCGCACGAGCACGTCCCGTCCGACGGGTGACGGCAGTCAGATTTTTCGCTCACGGTCATCCTCCTCGTCCCATACGCAAACGCACCGACAGAACAATGCGAGAGTCTTTCCCGTCGGCAAACAACACGCCGAGCGTGCAACTCAGGAACATCGCGCGAAACCCGCCGAACGGCAGGGTGTACAGCCGCGTGCGGTTCTGCGGCGTGAAGTACGCGGCGAAATTCACGGCACCATCACTCATGGTTGGTACCTCTCCTCCGGAGCTCCGGGCCGGCAGTGCACGCACTCCGCGCACATGTAGTGCCCATCCGTGTCGCAGTCTCCGGCCGGCTCGCCCGGCTCAAACGCGCGCGATGGACACGGAAAGTCGGGATCGCGCTCCGGGCGGTCGAGTCCGACGGCAGACCTCACTAGCTCGCGAGCGGTCGGCACATGATTCGCCCCGAGGTTCACGGCACCATCACCGCCGAGCACGACAGCGGACCGAAGTCGTTCTGGGTGTACTCCACCAGGCCGGCAGATCCGCCGCACGCCAGCACGCCGCGCCCTCGAGCCAGGTTGCCGATGATGTGCGTGGTCTCGATCGCCGCCGGCGCGCCCGCGAGCCGCACCGCGACGTCGAGCGGTCCGCTGAACCAGGTCGACTTCACGACCACGCCGGTCACCGGGGCCACGGTCCCGCGCACGTAGACGCCGGCGAGGTCGGGCCCGGCTGGCGCGGCCCACGCGAACAACGATCGGTCGACCACGAGGTCGCTGACCGACTCGGCGTAGATGCCGCTGCCGTGCGTGGCCTGTACCAGCGTGGCGTTTTCCACTGTCACCCCGTCGCACAGGGCGCCCGGCCTCGAGATGAGGCGCACGATCGGACCATCCGCACCGCGGCGCTCCACCACGAGGTTGCGGAGGTCGAGCCCGTCGCACCTGTTCCCGACCTCGAGCACGCCGCCGGCGCCGCGCATGGTCGCGAACAGCGCGGTATCGTACACCTCCGCACCTGAGGTGCGGTACAGGTAGACCCCGCGGGTTCCGACGTTGCCGTGGATCCGGATCCCCTCGTAGGGGCCCGACCGGGGCGGCCCGGAGAGCGCGACGTCGTAGTCGCTCGCGAAGGCCGTCCCGTCCAGCTCAGCGCCGTGGAACACGTTCTCGGTGATGTCTGCGCCGACGTTCTCGTGCGGTGCGCTGCCGCCGGTCGCCTCGCCGTGGATCGGCTGGTCACACCAGAACTCGTTGTTCCGGATCACCAGGCCGTGCACGCCGCGCTGCGGCTGGATCCCGGACCGCGCGCACTGCTTGAACACGTTGTCCTCGATCGTCACGCCGTAGATCCCGGTGCCCGGCGAGCCGTCCGCGCCGGGCGCCGTGTTCCCAAGCAGGCGGATGCAGTCGCCCTTGCGCTCGCCGGCGCGCTTGGGATGGACGCAAACCGTCCGGCGGTACGAAAGGTTGGTGATCGGCCGGCAGTGGCTGAGCTGGCACGCGCCGGTGGTACCCATCGCGTGGGTCTGCTCGCTGGTGTCGAACGCGGCGGAGGTGTCGATCGTCAGGTCCTGCACCCCGCCGCTCGAATCCGGGTCATGGGACAGCACCACGATGTCGCCCTGGTCCTGGTCGCCGGCCAAGCGGACGACCGTCCCGGGCCCCACGCCGGCAAACATCACCGCGCCGCCGTGCACGCTCACGCACGCGGCCCGGTTGTAGCTGCCGATCGGGGACCGCGAGCAGTCCCAGGTACCGGCCCCCAAGCACACGCGCTGCATCCCGGAGGTCAACGAGGCCAGCGCGGCCGCGTCCGCCGCCGCCTGGATCGCCTGCCGATCGCTGACCCCGTCGTTCGGGATCGCCCCGTAGGTCACGGGGTCGAAGCAGGCATCGCCGATCGCGCTCGTGGTCGACACGCTGTGGCCGGCCGGCGTACACGCGCAGACCGCAGAGATGATCATGATGGTCTGATTCATGTCATCCATCTTACGATCATGTTCCATGGTGTGGCTCCACAGCCCGACCACAACGAGCGCAGAGATCGCGGGAAGGGCCACCTCGGATAGGAGGCGGTCCAGCCAGCTGTTCACGGACGTCTCGACCTGCTTCTTCATCATCATCTCCTGGTGTCCTATTGGAGTACCGGTCTCAGCTACCTGAGCTTCATCATCACTAGTCTCGATTCGGCGTGGCGGTCCACTGCCGGCCATCGAGCATGGGCAGGTGCACGACCTTCTTGCCGTCGTGCCACTGCTTGAAGTGGAACTTCATATTGCACGCAAGCGCGGCGACCTGCGCGTCTTTCACCCACTCGTACTCGGCCGTCCGGATCTTGCTCTTGGGCGCGTTCTCGTGGCCGACGATCATCCACTCCATCCCGTCCTCCTCGGGGTTGTCGCTGCGCAGCGCCGCGATCCACTCCTCGGTGGTGATGTGCTCGAGGAGCGGTTCCACGCTCACGAACCTGTGGGCGGCCGGCACCCGGCGGAGCTCGCGGATCCGCCACAGCGACGACCGAGCACCGCAGGTCGTCCCGAGCCAGATGTTGGACGGCGGCAAGTCGAACTGCCACGGCAACATCTCCGCCAGGTTCTCGGGCCGCTTGGTCAGGAGCAGGAAGTCCAGGCAGTCGAGCTGCTTGGCGACCTCGAAGAAGCGCAAGCGCGCGGCGTCCATCTCCGCCATCACGACCGGATCCGGGTGGATCTCTCCAACGTCGGACATCGACGAGACGAACACGCTCCGACGCTCGCACGCCAGGAGCGCGTCGTGGTTCCACTTCTCCAGCTTCGCCCAGTACTTCTCGCCGAAGAACCTCCGCGGCGACCCGGGCCCCCAGTGCTTCCCGCCGAGGCGCTTGTCGAACGCCTCGGCGTAGCAGTTGGCGCACTCCGGCGCGGACAGCGACTGCCTGACCGGGCTGTAGATCGCGTGCTCGCATCCCCACCACAGATTGAACGTGTGGTCACACCAGCTGATGGATGTCTTCTCTCCCATATTGGCTACCTCCCCCAGGTCGTCCACCGCGTCAGCGATGCAAACGTCCTGGTGAACCGTTCCGCCGACGGACCGAAGTACATGATCACCGGATCAAACCGGCAGGTGTTGTCGCCGAGGTTCGTGCTGCCCGGCACGATGAACGCGAACTTCTTCAGGGCGAGGATGCGCGGGTTCCGCTCTGGTTTCATGCACGCGTCCGCCCACCACTGCGTGGACGTCGACATCGGCGACAGCCTGACCAGCTCCGCGACGTTGCCACACGCCATCTCCGCGATCGCCTTCGCGGTCCATGCCTCGCCGCGAGAGTACGGGAAGTTCTCGTACACGATACGCCGCCCCGGCCTGTTGTCGGGCAGGCACCACGGCAGGACCAGACCGCCACGGAAGTACGCCAGACGAGCACGGACGATCGACCGCGTGTTCGAGCACGGGTCAACGTCCACCGGGCCCTGAAAGAGCTCCTCCAGCGGATCGGCGATCAACGGAGGGGTGCACCACTGGTCAGACTCGGACATCGTCGCTCACTTTCCAGTGGCAAGGCCGACGTTGGCGATCAGCGCAGCCATGGCCTCGACGCTCGCACGAAAGGCGGCGCTCTGCGCTTCCGCGCGCTGGACTCTTGTCGTCATCTTGGCAATCTCATCTTCGAGGTCAGCCACACGAACTCTGAGACGATACATCTCGTCGTCGCGGCGCTGATACTCGGCAGTCGTGATTCGACGGTACTCCTCCATGCGGGCGTCCTTCTTCATCACTGTCTCCGCTTCATGGAGCCATCAACCAGAGGAACACGACCAGTGTCACGAGCCCACCCCACACGGAGTATGCGACGCGAGCGAACGCGAATGCATGGTAGGTGTCACCGGCGAGCATGAACATCACAAACGGGATCGACAGAATCAGCCCGATCCCGAGCGCCAGCACCACGAACAGACGACCTGTCATCAAACCCTCCGTCGATAGGAGCGGTGATGATGGATCCTGCCGGAGGACTCTTCTTCTTGCTGCACCACGTCGCACGGAAGTTTCGCCGCCTATGGCGGCGTTGAGCGCTCCTAGATCCACCATCACCGCGTGAATCTTTGTATCACAGCGGGTCGAGCTCTAGCAACCGAAAACGAGCCTCGGCGTCGTCCATTGGCTGCTCCTCACCGGCCGGGGCCGGTGAGTCGGTTCGCTTCCGAAGCTCCTCGAGTTCCCGGGTGACCGACGCCAGCGCGTTGCGCGCCGCGGCGAGCTGGCCGTCTCGGCGAGCAGCGTTGGCCTCGAGCGCGCGGATGGCCTCCTGGGACGCGCGGAACAGCCCATCCTCACGGTTCCGGCGCTGCTCGCTGGCCTGCAGCACGGAATTCACGTACTCGAGATGCCGCGTCAGCCGCGCTACCTCGAGCTTCTCATCGGCAAGAGCCTGCGCGTTGCGCTGGCCGATCGTGGGGCCGCCGGCGCACTTCTTGTGGATCACCTCCGACTCCACCAGCAGGATGCGCTGAGGCTTCGTGATCGGCCGGCGGCAGACGGCGCAGCTCGGCATCCGGCTACGTCAAGTCTGGTCGAATCGGTCGAATTGGGAATTCGACCTTCCCAGGGCCATCATCGCCCTGGGTGTCGATCAGGAACTTCCCGCTCGCCTCGACGAACTCGGACGTGCACTTCTGGCCGAAGCACTCGCGGAGCATCCCGATCGCTCGGCGCAAGCACGGCTTGCAGACGTCGAGCCCGAGCTCGAAATCGTCGATATCGCCCATGGCGACAGCAGACGGGTTTTCGCACATCGCAACCAGCCGCGCCGGCCTGAGTCCGTCACGGGGCCTGGTCAGGACGGTGGAGCACAAGTCGCAAGTCGTACAGGTTGCCATCTGCCTATCTCTCCTCGGTGTTCGGGTGCTCGCGACGCCACTGCTCGTTCGCAGCCTCGAGTTCCGAGAGGCCGCGCAGGAAGTTCTGCATGCGGCTGGTGAAGCTCGGCATCGCGCTCGGGAACCGCTCGCCGAGCGTCCTCACGATGGTCTTGAGGCAGTCCAGGCAGGTTTCCCCGCTGGGGCGACCAACCCCCGGCGCCGCAAGCACAAAGCCTGGCGTCGAGTAAGGGTCCCCGGGGTCGCGGCCCGCGGTGTCGATCTTGGCGTTGCAGATATCGCAGGTTCGTTGGAATCCCATCGCGCAGGATCCTAGCACGCGGCTGCTCTTGGCTGCCAATTACTTCTCGCCGCCAGCCGAGCCGATACCGAACTCGGCCAGCATGGACAGCTTGGCCTCCCGGTCCTGAATTTGCTTCCGCGCAAGAGCCACGCTGGCCGCGATGTCGGAATCGGCCAGCCGGCGGGCATCCCAGGTTCGCCTGAAAAGCGCGCTGTGCTTCGCCAGGACGCGCCAATCTTCTAGGGTCACGTGGAGACGGCGGCTTTGGTCAACGCGCGCGCTGAGCGCATCCTGGTGCGTTTCGTCGAACATCGAATCCCACAGCCCGGTACGCAGTACCGCCACTACGTCATCGGTGGAGTACGTCTGCACCACCGCCAGCAATGGCTTGCCAGAATCGTGCCCTCCCCCCATCCCCCTCTCCGGAAGAAGATCCAGATCCGGACTCCTAGATCCTGTATCCGGTATCCCAACCGTTTGCGAAACGGTTTCAGAATACCTGATTTTGTTCATTTGACGCAGAATGGCAGAGTTATCCACAGCGCGGGTCTCTGCGTAGGTGTAATCCCGATCCGGCAACAGAGCCGTGCTCATTGCCGGTGGCAGGACCTCGGAAGGAAGAGCTCCGGATGGGAAGAGTGATGGCTGGATCTGTGTGCTCGTGTCGGAGTCGGCGAGCCTGCGCACACCTCTGCGCCGCGGTTCCGGGATCTGGACGCGGCCGAACGTGACCTCCCACGCGGCGAGGTGATTAGGCGTCAAGGTCTCACCTTTCTGCCTGGCCCCTTCCTCCATCAGCCACCGGATGGTCCTGACATGAGCGTCTCTCACCAGACACTCCGGGACGGTCTTGAAGCGCCTCCACCAGCTCCGCACCACGTTGCCGTTGTGCGGGTACTCGCCGGCGTCCGGCAGCTGGCAGAGCCGGGCGACCCGAGCCTTCTGGTCGTACTCGACCATCCCATCCACCAGGAGGTCGTCCAGCGCTTTGACGACCGGATCGCGCTCCATGCGCGCGGCGTCGACCATCGACGCGATGCCGCCCTGCCAGAGGCCTGGGACGTTCCTCTTGGCCTCGCCGGAGGTGAAGAGGGCGAGCCACAGGATGCGGGCATCGCTCGACAGGTTCGTGAATGGCTCCCAATCCCAGATCGCCGACCCCAACCTGGTGAAGGCGGTCACCTCGGACCCTCCGACAGCACGCGCGCCGGCGGGATCGGTTGTTCGTCGAGCTGGAAGGCTGCGTTGATGGTCGCGCCGGTGACCAGCCACCAGATGTAGATCACCAACGGCGCCGCGACGCACAGCGCCCACATTGGGGTCGACGCGAATAGCATGGCGCTCGCCGTGATCAGGAACGCGAACAACCCATGGCTGCTCATCTTCGCGACGACGGTCGAGGTCACCCGGCGCGGCGGCGCCAGGGTGATCGCCACAGGTTCGCGACTCGCGGCGGCGAGTTCCCACTCCTCTACGGCGAAGCGTATCCGTTCATGAACCACTCGTTCATACCTGTCCCGATACCACTGGGTGACGGAGGCGGACGCTCCGCGTTGGATAGCCGCGCAGTAGCGGTTCCATGCCTCCGATTCATCGAACCAGCCCGGATCGCGGTAGCCATGAAGGCGCGGCATTATGGCTTGGCTCCCTTCGTGCGGCGTGTGGCGCGCGCCTGCGCGATCTCCGGGTCGTTCGCGAGGCGGAGCTTCTGGGCCATGAGGCGGTTGATCTCGGCGGTCAGCTTCTCGATCCGAACGTTCGCTCCGGAAACCCACGCCTCATGGTGGCGCATGGCATCCTTGCACCTCACCTCCCACTCTTGGAACGCAGCCAGGGCCCGCGCATGACGCTCGGCATCCGCGGCCTCGAGCTCCTCAGAGCGCTCGACCAGCGAGCGCAGCACCCACCATGGATCCAGCTCGGCATCGCAGTCCGAGCAGGTCAGCGACGCCTCTTTCATGCCGACGACGTAGGTCAGGTGCCGGCACTCTGACGCCTTCTTCCGCTTGAGGAACGGCGCGAACTCGATGACGTCCGTCATCAATCCCCCCCACAGATCACGGAGGGCCCGTCGCAGTACGGCTCCGGTGAGGTGGTGTCGGCCCAGTACGGGTCAGTCCAGTACGACCCATCCAGCATTGCCAGGCCGACTTCAAGGAGCTCGAATTCTCGTAGGACACGGCGCAGGAGATACATCCGCCACATGGTTCGGCAGAGTATGTCCCAGGCGCCCGCTCCGGATCACCAAAAGTGCCCAGTCGGCGCTCACTGAGCGTGTGGTCAGGTGAAGGGATCGATGGGCGGCGGGCTTCCGGGCTGGCCGATGATCAGGAAGCTTCCGCCCTGTCGGATGCTCCATCCAGCCGCGGCATACCTGCGGATGATCTCGTCGATGATCTCCTGCGGTACCCGGCGCTTAAGTATTTTCCAGATGGCCATCGCGTGTACATGAACGTGAGCCGGCCATACCCCGGTGTAGTCGGCGTCCTTGATCGCGGCGTCGACCACACCTTCGACTACGTCGGCGGCGTAGATCACGACGCCCGGGCGATCGGCGCTCCACGCGCGTACCTGGTCAGGCTTCATCATCCCGGGTACCGCTCCACCGCGACCCACGAGTAGTACCACCTGTCGCTGAGGAGATGGTCGCTCGCGTCACGCACGAGCCGAACGATGTGCTCCTCGCACGATGCCAAGTCATCGTGCGAGGCGATCGGCCGCTCCATTCCGCCGACCTCGTACATCATCACGATGTACGAGACCGTGGTCGTCTTGTCGCCTTCGCCCATCACATTCGGAGGGGAGTGGCGCTGGGCAGTGATCGGCCCTCGCTCCTTGGCCTTGTAGATGGTCGGCATCGGCTATCTCCAGTTGGCGAACTCGACCGCGACCTTGGCGACCACCCCGAGCTCCGCGGTCGAAAGCTGGAGGAGCCCCCTCGACGCCCAGTCGCCCGGTGACGGATCCGTGGACTCAGGAAGCTCCCAGCGGTTGGTCTTCTCGTCCCAGACGAGGCTCACCACACCCCCCGTGGTGCCGTCGACCGTGATCGTCACGGTGGCCGACTTCCCGGCGTCGGCGACCATGTCGATAACCCGGCACTGCCATCGCTCGGGCGACACGCGGTCGCTGAGCCGTGTCATCTTCGAGAACCTCGCGGTGTTCAGGTCCAGCCGGCTGAACTTCGGGGTGGCGTTGGCCGCGATCTCCCGCAGCGCCTTGTCGGCGTACTCCACGGAGGTCCCGTCGGCGGCCTGGCCGGACAGCCAGACGTCGCAGAGGTTGGTGATGAACTGCTTGTCGGGGCCTCCGGCGTTGCAGCGGATGGTGTTGACGATGTTGCGATCGAGTTTGCGTGCGAGCGGCATGTCCCCGTTGTGCCGTCTGCGCGCAGCGTAATCAACCATCCTCACGTGAGGGAGGTCTACGCCGGGATCAGTAGCTGATGACCGCGATGTGGCCGGGGTCGGTGATCACCCACTGGGGGCCGTCCTCGCGGGTGACCAGTCCGAAGTTACCCTCGTGGAGGTCGCCGAACAGCACGCGGTTGGCGCCGTAGACCTCCACCAGACCATCGCCGAGCTTGCGGAGCTCGGGCACCTTGATCTGCCGCGCCATCCTCTCGCAGCTCTCCAACCACCTGGTGATCAGCGCGTCGCGCTTCTTCACCGGGGCCCCGTCCTGGATCGCCTGGTACGCGTCCTGGGCTGCCTGGTGCTGGGTGTCGATGAGCTCCTTGGCGTACGCGGACACGGCGTCGGCATGCGCGCGGTCGTACTCGTCGTGCTGCCCGACCGCCTCGACGATCTGCCCGACCTTCTGGGCCGCCTCGCGCCAGAGCAGGTAGGTCGGGTGCGTGGTCTGGTCGGGGTCGACCTTGATCAAGTGGTGGTACGTCACGCAAATCGGCGCCACCAGCTGCGGCGCCAGCGTCGCGGCGAACTCGCCCTCCGTGTCGTCCTCGGTGACCTTGAGGACCACACCGGGGTCGAGCGTCGGGAACACGCATCCGTAGGCGCCACACCCGTATTGCCGGGTAGACGCCCGCAGCGAGCCGCGGCCGTCGTACTTGACGCCGACCAGCTTGGGCATCCACTTCGGCGGGATCGTGTCCTCGAGCGCCTCGAACCCGCGGGCGATCAGCTCGTCGATCCTTCCGCCGAGACGTCCGCCGCGGCTCCGGCGTGGGTTGCTGATCATGTTGCGCACCATGCCTGGTATCGTACTCCACGTGGAGATCACCGAGAAGAATCTCACCAGGTTCCGAGAGTGGATGATCCAGCGCGGCCGCCAAGAGGGATCCGCCAAGCTCTACGTGACGAACCTCCGGTCCTGCTCGCGTGAACGGACCCTCACGTCCAGGCTCGTGGATGGCGGCCTGGCCCCCAACACGATGCACGCAAACGCGGCCGCGCTGCGCGCCTGGGCGAAGTTCTCGAAGAACCGCGAGCTCGCCGAAGTGCTGGATGACATCCGCCTGCCGCCGGCGCGACGGGTGCGCGCCAAGCCGCCGCTCGAGGTCGATGTCCTTCGCCGCGTGGTGCAGCACCTCCGGTCGTGCGACATGTCGAACGAGGCCGTTCGCCAGGTCCTGCTGATCATGGCGCTGCGCGGCCTGCGCGTGAGCGACGTCCTGCGCATCCAGCGCACCGAGGTTATGCGCTCACTTGCCAGTGGCAGGTTGATGGCGGTCACCAAGGGCCGGAAGCGGACCCCGATCGACATCCGCCCGATTCGGCATGAGCTCCAAGCGCTGGCCGAGATCCGCGGCTGGTCGAGCGTCCAGGACCTGGTGACGAAGTCACCAGATCCGCGGGTCGCGACGAATCGCATCTGGCGCGCGGCGCGGCGTACCGCCAAGGCGGTGGGCATCGACGGCATGCACCCGCACCGCTACCGCCACACGTTCGCCACCCGCTACCTCGAGCGTCTGGCCGGCGACCCCAACGCGTTGAACAAGCTGCAGCGCTTCATGGGGTGGGAGAATCTCGCCACCGCCGCGCGGTACGTCGACCACGTCGAGCAGGAAGATCTCGACCGGGTCGGCAGCGAGCTAGTCGACGACCTCGGGTGACTCGCCGAACATGGCCTGCTTCAGTCCCTGGTCGAAGCAAAACTTCAACAGCTCTCGGTCATCGCGGCGCCATTTCTTGTCCTCGAAGATCAGCGGAAGGTCTTCGATCGTGTCGATGTGACAGGCGATGATCGAGGTGAAATCTTCGCCGAACGTCCAGTTCATCCACATCGCCAACATGCCGGCGTGCTCATGACCTTGAGGCAGGCGAGCGAATATCACCGACACGGCGTCGATGGTGTCCGGTGTCTCGGCGCCGGGGAGAGACCAGCACGACGGCTTGACCCCGTGCGCGGTTGTGAACGCGGCGACGTACTCATCGGCCGGGATCAGCAACATGCTGACCGACAACCGCCCATCGCTCGTGACTACTGGGCGTCCCATAGGCGGTACTGTTTCTCCAGGTTGGCCTTGCTCTTGATGCCGGTCGGATCGAGGAAGCGCGATCCGCAAATGCACCGCTCCATGAACAACAGCGGGCCATGGTCCAGGTCGACCGGAGATGGCGCCGCCTTGCAGACCGCGAGATAGTGGACGCCGCCCATGGTCACCGACGGCCATACCCGAGCTGGCTCGCCGCTGCTGACCCGGCGCTGGCGGGGTTGGCTCCTACCGCACACCTTGAGCTGCTCGCCGCAAGAGCAAATGGTCCCGTCGCTCCTACCGTATTCGACCCCGTTGATCTCAACCCGCAGCGACCGTGCGACCTGGTGCGCAGGATCGTCCGGCGACGCGGCCTTGGCGCAGTACGTGATGGTCTGGAACTTGTATGGGCGGCCGAGCTCGTCGTCGGGGATCGGTTCTGATACCGGCCACGCGCCGCCGGCGGTCGCGAAGCGGTCCCACATGATCGACTCGATGACCTCGCTGATCAGCTGCCCGGTGACCTCGTACTGGCAGCGGTCGATGTATGCGAGGGTTTCTGACGATAGCTTGGCGAGTTCCGCCTTCAGCAGATCGTTGGTGATCGCGGTCCTGGGCAACTCGAATCTCCTCTCGCGCGGTCTCGGCTCCGGCCGAGCACTCCGGAACAGTACCATGATGCCGCATGGTTGCGGTATGATCCGCCAGATGCAAGACACGAGACCAGCGATGACCCGAGCACTGAGCTCCCTGATCCCCGCATCCCCTCCCAAGGGCCCCCCCGGTTCTCAACCCGGGTTCATGGATATCGCCAGGCTGGATGGCGAAGATGGCCTGGTCACGGTGATCTCTCAGCGCAGCAAGGACGGAGCGATCACGTTCGCGATGTTCCGCGAGTTCGACCGCCAGGGTGCGCGCGACCGCACATCGTTCGTGCTGGCCGAGATGGTCCAGAAGTACATCGACCACGCGACCAAGACGAAGGCAGCGCTCGAGGACATCAACGTCACCTGGGCGGTGAACGGAACCAAGCTGCCGTTCCCGCCCGGCGGCCGGGGGAAGGGGAAGCTCGACCGCGATCGCACGCGCGAGCGGAACCAGTTCGAGTTCGACCGCCAGCGGGCCACCCAGCGGGGCCGGCGGTGATCGTCGGCATCGACGAGGCATCGGTCGACGGCAACGCGCCGCCGGACCTGGCGGCGCTCAAGGCCGCGTGCCAGGCGGCCGGATCCTCGCTGGGGTTCGCGTTCTTCCGCGGCGCGTGGGGCACCTGGCCAGATTCGCTCCTGGACCAGCGCTGGGTCGCCGCGAAGCGCGCCGGCCTGACCGTCGGCGCCTACCTGTACCTCCGGATGACCAACAGCCAGCCGCCGGAGGATCAGGTTCATGCGTTCGCCGACCACGTCGGGATGCTCAACGCGGACGACTTCGTGCCCGCGCTCGACATCGAGGATGCTGGGTTCCCGCCCGAGAAGGCCCTCGAGTGGTCCACGCGCGCGTGGGAGGAGCTCAGCAAGATCTACGGCGCGCGACCGATCGTGTACCTCTCCTCTCGGGTGGGGACCGAGGTGCTTGGCGGCCTGCCGCTCGGCGGGATCGCGGACTCCCCGCTCTGGGTGACCAAGCCCTGGCCGTGGAAGGAGCGTACGCCGGCGCACTTGGCCTATGACGGCCCACCAGCCGTCCCGGCGCAGTGGGAGTCGGGCGGCCAGGAGAACTACTGGTTCTACCAGTACCAGGGTGATGCCCTGCCCTGCCCCGGGTTCTCGTCGACGGTCGACCTCAACAGGTTCAACACCGCGCGCCTGGGAAGCAAATTTGGCCGGGTGTCGTGGGTGCAGCGCCGGCTCGGCATCACCCAGAGCGGCGTGTTCGGCGCCGACACCGAGGCCGCGGTGAAGGCGTTCCAGAAGCAGAGCCACCTGGTCGAGGACGGGATCATCGGCCCGAAGACGGCGGCGCGGCTGTTCTGGCTGCCGCCGCCGAGCCGATGACCTGCATCGCGCCGCGGACGCCGGGCGATCGCGTCCGGTGCCCGAACGCGCGGGCCCAGGGTAGCATGTTTTGCGCCGGCCACGCGCTGGCGCCGGCGGTCCAGCGCGGCGGCTGGATCTCGGCCCACGCGCGGCGCCAGAAGCGCGCCAACCACGACATCCTGATCGACGCGTCCTGCGTGTTCAACCGCCTCTGGGTCGGCTCGAGGCCGCCGGCGGACCGGGACCTCCCTGCGTTCGACGTGATCGCGCTCTGCGCCGAGGAGTACCAGCCGCGGATGGCGGCCTACCACGGCCTGGTGCTGCGCTGCGCGGTCCCGGACGACGTCCTGGACGCCAACGAGCTGTTCCAGGTCACCAAGACCGCCCGGTCCGTCGCCTCAGCGCTGGCGCGCCAGCAGAGCGTCCTGGTGACCTGCTACGCCGGCCTGAACCGCTCGGCGCTGGTCGCCAGCCTGGCGCTCGCCATGGTCACGCGCATGAGCTCGGACGAGCTGATCGCGCTCATGCGCGCGCGCCGCGATGCCCACTGCCTGAGCAACGAGCACTTCTGCGTCATCCTGTCGTCTCTCGTGGGAACCGGCCGGCTCCGGTAGGAGTCCCAGGACTCCCGTACTACGGCGTGCTCGTCTCGACGGGGATATCCGTCGAGCAGTGGCGATGCTTGTCTCTGGACTAAGACCAGAGCGTCGGGATCAACGAGTCTCAAGGCCAGCGGGCCCTGAGTATGTCTTGCGACGAGAACGGCGTCACCGTGTTCGTCCACATACCGTCTCAAGGCAATCAGCCTTGAGCATGTCTTGCGAGGAGCAGGATGGACGAATCCACTGGCGGTCTCAGGCGCGAGTCCTGAGCTGTGACGAGTTGACGTCAGCGGTAGCCGGTCTCAAGGCCAGCGGCCCTGAGCACAGTATTGATACACGAGAGCAGCCGTTCTGGCAATCGAGGAACGGCGCATCGACCGTGAGGACCGTCTACGGCGCCGCGAGCTGGCCGTTGTATGCGGCCAGGACCGCGGCCGCCTGGCCAGCGTCGATGGAGTTCCTTGAGCGCAGATCGCTCACGTTCCAGCACAGGCGGTACACGACCTGCGCCGCGGCGTCGAGCGAGACGAGGTCGTGGGCCGGAGTCGTCGGGATCTGCGTCGTCTGCGCCGCCAGCACGGCGATCCAGTTCTGAATCGGCCGCGACGGTACGTTGGCCACGGGGAACTGGCCAATGATCCCCGACCAGAACGCAGTCAGCCGCGTCTGCGCCTGCCCGTTGCTGATGGCGAACCACACCTGCAGGTTGTCGAACGCCGATCCGGCGGCCTCTTGGAGAGTTGCTGCTGCGGTCATGGCATCATCCTTGGTCGACGTCCGACATCAGAACCACCAGCGGTCCCGGGTTGTCGCTGACCTGAAACACCAGGCAGTCGAAGCACCCCTGGTTTTTCGCGGTGATGACCGTCGTCACCGACGCGTTCGGCGCGACGGCCGCCGCGGCGACGATGGTGGTCTCCTGGTGGTACGGAGCCGGGCCTGCGCTGTTCGTGATCGCGAAGTTCACGCCGCGGATCCCGTACGTGGACGGGTTGGTGGCGTTCCGGTTCGTGTACTGGATGTACGCGTACTTCCGGCCGTAGTACGGCACCACGAAGTACGTGGTGGTGTAGTTCTGGAACAGGTACTTCTTGTCGGGCCGCGCCGGCGTGAGCGCGGTCGGCGTGGACAGGTACTGGACGATGTCGAAAATCGGAGGGATGAACTGGACGGTGCTCCCGGGCGCCGCCCCGCTGGGAACGTAGTTCGGGTCGTAGATGTCATCCGCCCAGAACAGGATCCGCCCGGGCCGCTTCGCCGTCGGGTAGTCGGCCGTGTTCTGCGATGCGACCAGGCCAACGAACGCTCGCTGGGGCGAGAACGTCCCGGTCGTCATCAGGGTTGATGACTGCGGGTCGAAGTACGCAAACCGGATGTTCGCGATGTCGCTGTCCGGCCCGATCGCCAGCGCGAGTCCACCCTCGTCGGACTCGTAGATGTCGCCGGGCGAGGACAGTTCCGTGCGGAGGCGGAAGATCAGCGCGTTGCTAAGGACCGCGCCGGACCCGGTAGGTTGTGGATAGGACATGCGTGCTCCCGGATTGCCAGTGTCAGGATCCGACGATCCTGGAGACGAGACGCATCACCGATCCGGTGATGACCTCGAGCCAGGGATAGGGCGCCACCACGACCGAGATTCGGTTGACCGCGCCAGCCACCACGAAGATGCGGTTCCCGCGGGCGACGTCGAGCACGACCGGGACGCCGGTCTGGAGCGATACGCCCTGTCCGGCGGTGATGTTTCCCAGGTCCTGCTTCTCGCCGACCTGAACCGGCCCGGCGGTCGTGAGCGTCAGGGTGACGCGGGCCCACTGTCGGTCAGCGTTGTACAGCGTCTGCGTGTCCGGTATCGCTCGGGTGGTGTAGGTGAATAGCTGGATCTGGTTGGCGCTCTCGGCGAACGTGGTGGCCGGCTGTGGCGCCTGCACCGCCCCTCCGGGGGCAGTTGGCATCGGGCCAATTTTGGATACCGGACCTGGTCGAGGGATCTTGTTCACTTTCGCCTCATGATCATGTACAGCAACACCGCGAGACCACCAACGATCAGCATGGTAGCCGGAATCGGCTCCACGAAGTAGGGATCGATGTCGGCTGGGATGGTGACCGGCCCGGCCGGCGGATCGGGAACCCGGACCGGCGGCCCGGCTGGCGTGTTGGCGACCTCCTGACCGATCGCGTACTGTCGGTCGATGTCGACCACCCGCTGTGCGACCTTCTGGGCGCTCTGGCTGCCCAGCGGTACGCCGCCGGTCGCGACCACGTACCGGACGATGTCGTGGTACACGTCGCCCGACGTCAATCCTCCCTGCGCGGCGCGCGCGAGCTCCGCGAGCTGGTGGCTTCCACCCCGGCCCACAGCGAACGCCAGGCGGGCGAGCTTCCAGCTGTCGGCGCTGCCGAGGTTCACCTCGGGGTAGGTCGCCGCCCAGATGATGGCCTCCATGGCGTACTCGAGGGCCCCGATCGCGATGTTGCTCTCCGGGTCGAGCCGCGCGCTCGGGTCGAGCCCGAACATGGGCGGCACGTTCGCGGCGACCTGGAGGTAGCCGGCCTCCCCGAGGGAGGGGTCGCCGGCGGAGCCGAAGTTACCGCCGCTCTCGTGGGCGATGGCCGCCGCCAGGAACCCGGCCGGCATGCCACCGCGGTACTTGTTGATCCAGGGTCCGAGCTGGTCGTAGACAGCCCTGGCTACCGCGACGGCGGCGTCGAAGTTGGCATCGGGCATGCCGGGAGCGTATCACGAGGCGTGTCGTACAGGTGACGCGTACATACGACCATCTCCATCCCGAACCTGAAGTCCTGGGCGCTGTCCAGCACGCGGTCGACGTGCATGTTCCGGCGCCCAGGCATCATCGGCCAGCCGGCCTGGCACCCCATGCACTGGTTCATCTGTGCGGCCCACCCGGTACCGGCATGTCTTCCATCAGTTCGGTGATGGTGAAGCCAGCCAGGTGGATCCACAACTTGATCCTCTTGTCCTCCTTGGGCTCGAGGTCCCTGGGGCTGAAGCAGTCGTAGTAGTCGAACGCGAGACGCTCGGAGTATCCGATGATCTTCACGGTAACCTCTGTACCGCATGTATCCCATGCGGGAATGGACAGCGACAATCTGGTGTCGGGCACCGTCCAGTGTCGTCATGTATATGAGTGTGGTGGCAGTGGCTGCATTCACTGTCGCATGGCTTCCCGTCGTAAGGACGGTAGCTTGGCTGTGAGCGTTCCATCGTCGGATGCTACAGCATCCGCGTCAGGATGTCGGCCGCGTCGTTTATCATCGCCATCTTCTCGGTCGATCCACCCGGAAGATCCGGATGGTAGCGCTGGGCGAGCGTCCTCTTCCGCTGCCGGATCTTGTCGGCGGTGAGTTGCTCGGTGGGGGCGAACCCCATCACCTTCCTGGCCATCATCCGCGCCCGCAGCTCCGGATCTTCCTGCTGGGGCGGCGGATGCTGCGGTGGGCGCCATGATCCAGGACCAGGTCTTGGCGCCCACCCGCCGGGAACCGTCCGCGCCCGCGCCTGGGCGGTCTTCCAGTCGGCGAACACCTGCCGGGCGGCGTTGACCGCCGCGTCGCGATCGATCGCCTCGCCATTCAGCAGGTCGACCAGCATCCCGGCGAGCATCTCGCTCGGCGCCTTGGGCTTCGCGGTCTCGGCCACCGACAGCTGATGCGCCCGGCACAGCGGCGGGTTGGTGAGCGGCATCGCCGCGTCGTACGGGCACCGCCGCCGCCCCTCCTGGTAGGCGCACTTGGTGTTCTGCCGCTTCTGCGGCGCGCGAGGACGGGGCGGCATCAACTCCTCCTAGTAGGCCAGCGCGTACTCGCCATGGTGAGACTTGTACGACACCGAAAACCTGATGCAGTAGCCGGTTGGGCTATCGTCGCTCGCCTCCAACACGGCGCAGAACGGCCAGTCCGGATCGACATCATACCCCATGTTGCGAAGCTCCTCGACGGTCGAGCCGACCGGGACGTCGGCGCCGCGCCGGGCAGCCTGGGCTGCGATGCTCTCGCGTCCTTCTTTGAGCGGTTTGATGGCCATCTACAAGTCCTCCTGTGCCTTGATGAGCGCCGCGCGACCGATCTCCCAGGCTTCGTACATCGTGGGGTTGTCGCGCTTGTTCGGCGATGCAGACATGAGCATGACGTGCAGCGCGAAGCGCAGGTCACCTGTCCTGCCGATCTCATCGCGCCATTTCTCGCGGAACCGTGAACAGCGCGCTAGCGCAGCGTCACGCTCCTGTTCCAGCTTCGACACTTTGGCGCGCAGATCCTCGTCGTCCATGGCTACCTCGTCTTGACGCAGGTGTACGACGGGTAGGTGGTGGTGTTTCCGGTCATGCTGAGCCCCGAGCACCCATGACCGACGGCGTGGGCCAGGTCGTCGCTGGTGAGCGTACGGATGGTGTCGGTCTTGAGCTTGAGCCTTCGCATGGTGGCCTCACGGTGGCAGGGGGCCGAACTTCGCCGCGATCGCAGCGTCCACGGCGGCGTTGTTCGCGGCGATGCTGTCCTTGAGCTCGCGGAGTGCCGCCTGGACATCGTCACCGGAGATGGCGCCATGCCCGGCCTTCTCGATGGCCTCGATCAGCGCGATCATGCCCTGGATGATGGGCTGCGCCTCGGACGGGTACTGCGCCACCAGGCTCTTGAGCACGCCGCCGATGGCCTCGAGCGCGACCAAGCTGGTGTGTGCGACGTCGAGGACTCGCTTCGCGGTGTCGGAGAACGACATGGTCACTTGCCTCCTATCAGGGCGGTGATAGCGGCGATCAGGTCCCTGGAAATCTTGATCGCGGTGTCCAGGCTCGGCGAGTCGCTCTGCGTGGCGGCCAGCGTGAGCGCCTGGTAGGCGACGGTGAACGCCTCCTGGGTCTTGGCCTGGGTCTGCCGGTAGGCGCCGACCTGCGCCTCGGCTTGCTCGCGCGTGGTCGCCTGGTCGACGATCACCTTCTGGTGGCCGGCGTCCCACGCGACGAACGCATCCCGCGCGCCGTTGAGCGCGATGAACGTGTCCCGGATGGTGTCTCGGCGGGTCGCCGCCGAGCACGCGGCGACCATGGTGCACGCGAACAGCGCGCACACGGAGGCGAGCAGAAGCGCGACCGCTGGGTTGCTCCGGCGGATCACTTCGCACCCCCATTCGCGCTCGCGCTCGTGATGATCTGAGCCACGCCGGTGATGGTCTTCGCAGAGGCGTACGCAGTGAAGATCCACTGGGTGTAGGTGACCCACTGGTCGGCGGTCACGATGCGCAGCCCAGCGAGCACGGTCGCTGCGATGATGAGCGCGAGCATCGTGATGCCGCGCTCGCTTTTCAGGAGGTCCAGGATTGCTGACATGCGGCCATCTTGGACCAGCCCGACAGGATGGCGCAATGTGGGTGTCTCACGCCAGGCGGAGCGGCAGGCGATTCCACCACGCGACGCCATCAGGCGGCACCGATGTATATCCCCAGTACGTCGTTCCGTTCTCCGTGGGGACCGCAGGGACGCGCCAGCCGATCTGATCTCCATCGCGAGAGGATCCCCCATAGAACTGATAGAGCCTGGGATCTCGCTCCTTGTCGTATAACGTGGTCACCCAGACTTCCCCGCCCTCGCCTTGGTCGACGCTGTACGTCTGGCCGCTGCCATGCTTGTCATGGCTCGCAGCCTGCTCCTTGCAGGAACAATCTGCACAGAGCAGCGACTGGTGATTCAGGAACGTGGAGTATTCGCGCCACAGCTTCACGCCGTGTACGCCGCACTGGCCGCAGTGGTACTGCGGCGCCACGGTGGTCTCGGCGTACGATAACCGGGCCATCGGTTCAGGTCTCGGTAGGGTCGCCATGGTTCTACTTCTTCGCCCGGACGATCCGGTCCATGTAGTCGCGCCACGCCTTGGCGAACCCGGAGGCGTCGATGTCGCCGGTCGCCCACCGGATGCCGTCCATCACGCCCTTGACGTAGTCGTTCGTCGGCGGGTGCGCCGTGCGCAGCCCGAGCATGTCCTCGATCACCGTCTTCGGCGGCGCCTTCTTCGGCGCCGTGGCCGGGATCTCCTGCTGGGGGCCGCGGACAACCGGCTTGGCCTTCGCCGCCTTGGGCGATTCCTTCTCGGGCTTTACCTTGGCGTCGGCCGCCTTCTGGCGGACGATCTCCTTGGCCTCCTTGACGGCCGCGCGCGCGGCGCCTTTGTCGAGCTCCTGGACCTGCGCCAGCTTCTTGCGCTGGTCGACCTTGGGCAGCGCCGCAAGGTCCTTGAACATCTCCTCGGGGATCTCCCCCTTCTGCCACTGGAGGAGCAGCGCAGGAGAAGCGTTCTCGCGGGCGCTGAGGATCTTGCTGACCCACGACTCGCTGCGGCCGATGACGCTGGCGATCACGGCGATCGTGTAGGGCTTCTTCGTGGTCGGGTCGGTCTGCGCGCGTAGGCGCAGGGCGTTCTCCGAGAGCTCGTACCCGGACAACCCCGACCGTGTACCGACCTCCTCGAGCGCCTGCAGCAGGTACGTGGTGGCGACCGCCGGCGTCCAGTCCACGGGGGCCGGCTCGAGGTCGACCACCGGGACCATGACGTCGTCAGGCAGCCCAGCGGCCTTCACGCCCAGGTACCGCCGCTGGCCATCGACCACGAGCAGGTCGACGCCGCCGTTGGCGGAGATCTGCACGACCTTCAGGGCCTGCTTGACGCCTGCGTACACGCCGACGTCATCCGACGTCGTGCCCATGCGGATGCTGTTCGCGAGCACCGCGATCGAGGCATCGTCCAACCCCGTGGTCGTCCTGGGGTTTACCCAGTGCTTGTACTCGAGCCGGAGTTCCTTGAACGGAACCCACCGCGTCTGGCCGAACGCGTCCACCGGGGCCACGGAAGGATCCGTGGTCGTGTCCGCCACGACCTGCCGGGCGACAGTGGTTCGCTTCGCCGCGCGCGACTTGATCGACCGCGGCGCGCGCGGGGTCTTCGGAGTCGGCGCTGTTTCACTCTCCGTTACCGGAGCCGATGCCGCTGAGCTGGCGACCACATCGCCATCGTCAACGAGCGCCGGGTCGGGATCGATGTCCCCGTCCTCGTCCTCGGGTTCGTGATGTTCATCGTCATCTTCATCGTCATCTTCATCTTCATCGTCCTCGTCGGCGAGTTCATTGTCGGGGACGATCTCGAGGTCGTCATCGAGGGCGGTGTCCATGTCGTCGTCGAGCATTCTCATTCTCCTCTGAGAGGCCAGGCGATGACGGATCCGATCGCGGACGATCTGCCCTGCGCTTCTGATCTCGTGACCCCGGGACATCTCGAATCTCGCCGTGCATCTTGCACGGCGGCCATGACAGTGGCAAGCGCCTAGGCGCTCTCGCGTTGCGCTGGGCGTGGGCTGAGATCCTGCATCGCCTTGTCGAGCGCGGCGTTCGCCTGGTCGAATGCCGCGTTGATCGTGGCTGCCCTGGCCGTGTCTCCGCCGGCGTCCGGGTGAGCCTTCCTGATGAGATTGCGCCATGCCTTCGTGATCTCGACGCGGTTTGCCTTGGGGGACACACCGAGAACGGACGACCAGTGCGGCGGGTTGGCAGGATCTGCTGGCGCCGCTGGTAGCGCGGCGAATCCATCCCACACCTTGAGCGCCGCGCCGGCGGCGCCCCAGCGATCCAGGCCGCGGATCGCCTCAATCGCGCACGCGATGGCGCGGATGTTGCTCGTGGCGTCATCCCACCGATCGCACGCCATGACACGCTCGGCGCCATGGAGCACGAAGTACACGGCGATCCCCGGGCTGTGGCCCTGCTGGATCCCCGTGGCATACGGGCGCCCGTCGCGCCGGGTCGGCAGGTTGCTGGTGATCACCGACTCGGTGGCACCGAGCCGGTCGAGCTCGCGCTCGAGGGAGCGCAGTGCATCCGTGAACGCAACGGTGAAGTTGCTCGGTTCCGGCATCGTGGTGACGGTCCACCCATCGGGCCACTGCAGGGGGTACGGGGTGCGCTTCATGGGATCGTCCTAACGCCGTCGGTGAGTTCCATGATGGCATCGTGGCCAGTGATCTCGGCGTCTTTGTACACGCGCCGGAACGCGGCTTGCGCGCGATCGTACGCCTCCGACGCGTATGCTCCGATGGCCACACAGGAGAACTCGTGCTCCTTGCCCCGCTTAGCGGTGGGCCATGTGTAGCGCAGTGTGACCTCGTAGAGTTTCATGTGCGTAGGTTCCTTCGTGGGGCCTGGCTATCATCAGTGCCGGTAGGCCATCTCCGGCAGACCGTCGCTCTAGCCTGTGGGTGTCAGGCGAGCGGCGGTTTCGCCAGCGTCGCGCCAGAGAGGAGGGGGGCCCTGGCGCGGCGACGAAATCGTTGCTGCTGCTACTTCGGCGGGCGCGCCGCCTCGTACGGCCGAGTCTGCCGTTCGGTCGCGATCGGTTCGTCCGTGCGGACCTTGGTCACGTCCTCATGGGCGTTCCGCCACTTGTCCTCCGCCTGCTTGCGCTGCGCCTTCAGTGCGAGCTCGAGGCCAGCGCGGCGCGCTGTCTCCTCGGGGGTCATCCTGCGCGTGGTGGCCACGCCGGCCGCAGCCGGCGGTTTCCACCACTTGTGGTAGTATGCGAACGGCGTGCCGACCAGGGATGCCGCTGTCACGTTGTCGCCAAGGACGTCCTTCATGACGGCATGGTCTACCGGGTACGGCGCGGAGAACGCCGCCATGCACGCGCGGGCGATCCGCACGATGGCCCTGATGCGAAGCCACTCCGGGCCCATCCTGCGCTTGGAGGGACGGCCAAACGGATCAGGCAAGTCCCTGCCACCGATCAGATCGGCGGCATCTCTGGCCGTCTGGCCCCAGATGGTCCCTCCGCCGGACTCCAGGTCGAGAAGGTCGAGCGCGGCGCAGCGAAACACCGTGCGCGTGATCGAGTAGGTCGTCATTTAGCAACCCTCGGCGTGAAACTTGGCCGACGACAGTCGGTCGGTCGCCTCGTCCTGATTGGAGAATCTCCACGCTCGATCGGGCGCAGTGCCGCGGTAGACGAGCCACCACGCCCCGGACGACTCGACGACAGCGTACCTGTTGGAGTCGTGGAACCAGTCCCATTCCCCGCGCTTGTCGAGCAGATCGGCCAGCACCGTACCTACCGCAGACGTGTCATCGGCGCTGTCGATCGCCGCGTCTACCTGATCAACCCTCATGGTACCTCCTGGGCCTGGAACTCGATGCATCGGGTCCCTTCGGGGTAGTCGGACTCATCAGACACCTTGATTTCGCATCGCCAGCCCGCGGCGCGGTACGCATCGGCGAGTCGCTCGGCGACCGAGTCGACGAGCGCCGCGGAGAGCCATCTCACCGTTGGGCCGTCATCGCGGACCTGGATCGGTACCAAGGGGACCTCCATAGGCCAGGATCCGGATCTGGCGTGGTGTAGCAGATACTGATCGATCTCGGCCACGGCGGCCTCGAAGGCGACATCCGGCTGTGCCGCTGCGATGCGACGAGCGTCCTCTGCGCTGAACATGGTACCTCCGTTGTGGGTCACAGCGTGACCCCGCTCGACGCCCAGTATGCGACGGCTACCACCGCGCATATGAACGCCATCGAGATGAGCCCCCAAACGAGCAACCCAGGTTGGGGTGAAGTCCAGTCGACGGTCCCATCATAGGTGGGCTGCTTCACGCGTCGGGGTACGAGTCGGGTAGCCGACGGGCGAGACGTGGTGAAGGCGCGCTCACGCGCGAGCGCGGTAAACGGTCGCGCCGGGAGGATGACGATCCGGTAGGTGAATACGTGCTCCGGGAATGGCGCCCGCGAGAATGGGTCGATTCCGATGGAGTCGAGGGTGGTCTGCGGCCGGCGCGCCGGCGCCGAATGGGTGATGATGGCCACCCGATGGTCTGTGGCGTGACGCCACCGGACGCGCGTCATTGGTCACACACCCAGGTCATGACGATGGCCAGAATGTCCCTGTCGGGCAGCTTCAGCTTGCCGCTTTCGTCGCATACCCGGTTGATGACGGGCTTCACTGCGTGAAGCGCGCGCGCGTCATCATCCAGCGCGCGCCGCAGCGCCCGCTCGAAGTCGTCGATCCAGGGAAACTCCGGGTATTCCGATCCCCACGCGATGAGCGCGCTGATAGCGCGTCGAATGCATTCCTCGGTGGCGCGGATAGCTTCTGTGCGTACGAGACAGCACTCGGTGCAGTCGCAACTGAGTGCGTGACCAGTTTGACGTTGCGTGTGGATGTCGGCCGCATCGGCGTCGGCGTCGCTTATGATGTGCGTCACGGCTTTTCTCCATGCCGGGCGTTCCACAGGGCGGCGCATTGCTCTCTGGCGATGGCCCTGATGATCTTGGCATCCCCCCGAATGGATAGAGAACACTGATCGGGGTCAGAAAGAGCCATGCCGGTTGCCTCCGTGTCGGAGGTGCATTGGTTGCCCGACTCTTTGATGAGTACCGAGCGTAGATGTCGGATCTGCTCGTCCGTGATCGTCTCGCTGGTGACCTTCATGTCCGCTCCACGAGCCGGATAGGCGACGCCTGGTCGTCGGTGCTATCGGTGTACGCCTGCCAGAGACGCTCGAATAGCTCGCGCGTCACGGCGCCGCTGTCCAGCAGCCACTCGGCGAAGTGGTCGCGCACCTCCAGCCTGGAGAGACACGCCGCCACGCTCTCAGCGACCGGCTGTAGCGCGCCCTCGAGCGCCGCGTACAGCTCGGCGCATACACCGTGCTGGTGCACATCCTGGTAGGTGTGCTTGGATCCCACCATGCGGATGACTGTCCATGTCGACGTATCGATACCGGATGCTGACCATCTATCGATGGTCTCCCTATCTACGGTATCTGCGACGACGAAGAACTCCGTTCCGGCGGTAAAAACCGCCTTCTTGCGCCAGTCGTACCGCTCTCTGCGGTCCGACTGAGGATTGGCGAGGTCGGCGGCGAGCCGGTAGGTGCCCGGGGCCAACATCAGCCGGCCTCTGCCAGCTCGTGGCCGGTCGGCTCGAGCTCGCCTCCATGCTGGGCGTTCCATGCCGCGGCGCAACACTTACGCGCATGCAGCCGATCTTCGGGGGTCAGAACGCGGCCATCATAAGGTGAGCAGGGTAATCCAAGCGCGTCGGCGCGGAGTTCGCTCGAGATGTCGAACGGATCAAGATGACGGATCTGCTCGTCCGTGATCGTGAATTCGGTGACCTTCATGATTTGATCTCCAGTCCCCTGGCATCATCAGTGTGGGTAGGGGGAGCCCCACAGACCCCGCTCGCAGCGGAGTTTCGCCTGTTACTTGCCGAATTCGGCGTCCCACTCCTCCCGGATCCTGGGGAGTACGTCCGGGTGCATACCGGAGAGCGTCTCGTGCGCCGCGATGATCGCGACCTCGAGAGCCTTGTCTGCCTGGGCCCGCTGCTCCCATGCCGTCTTGACGGCCTGCATGCATGTCGAGTGCAGGGGCCGGCGGGTCTGGATCGTGACGTTGAAGCACTTCAGGCCATGGCTGTGGGTGATGCACAGCCGGGTGTCGAACTCGTCGCCCAGCGGCCACTCGCCGCCCTCCCAGACGATGCCGGGCATCTCCCACTGAGATCCGGTCATGTCCTCTACGAGCTCCTCGATCAGGTACCCGGCGGCACCCTCCGAGAGTTCCGATCCGACAAACTCGTCATCCCGGTACATGACCGGGATGTGTGCCGTGAGCATGAGCCGTCTGGTCATCAGGTCATACCGGCGCGCCAAGCGACCGGCCTCCGTATCCGGCTCGCACTGGGTCGCGATCTGCCGGGCAGCGTCGGCCCAGCCGGCCGCCACAGGCTGAGTATCGCGGAACATGTAGGCCCGGCGTAGACAGAGTGCCAGCGGCCATGCGATGTCGCTGCTGTCGCAGCGCTCGGCGAGCCGGATGACCCACTCGGCGCTGACCTCCGCATGGAGGTCGGCCAGCGCAGCCTCCATGGCAGAGTCCCAGGCCGCGCCGTCGGTGGCGAACCGGCGACCCTTGCCGCACGCGGTGGCCCACCGCATGCGGCAGGTGCGGACGCTACCGTCCATGCCGAGCCCCATCCGCCCGCCAACACCGCCGAGCTCGGCGGTGAGTGCCGCGGCGATCAACGCGGGCTGGCTGTCGGTGCCGAGCCACGTGGTGACCGCGTCAAGCGCGGCGGCGCGGCGCGACGCAGCACGCTCGCCGCTCGTGGCGGCGATGTGCATGGCCGCGACCAATGGGTCGGTGCCCGGGGGAAGCTGATCCTCGCAATCCTTACGTGTCAGAGCTGATGACATGATAATCTCCTGTGCGTTCGTTGTGTCGGTCAGCCCGCCACTCCCGTGAGTGGCGGAGCCGATGGGCACAACGCCCTTACTTGCGTGTCACCGTTACATCTCGTAGTCGGCTGCAAGCCGATGCAGCCGTTCGACGATATCGGCAACCTGATCGTCCGGTGTCATGTCGCCAGGGTCCACGAGCGCGACCGTGACGCTGACACGCCCGGTCGCGCCGTCTCGGCACTTTCCGGTGATCGACAGTCCAGCCACCCGCAAACGGCGGGCACCCCAGCATGCATCGCATGCGTACTCACGGAGTCCACACCCTGGGCCATGCCAGTACGCGTCATGCGATCCGCACTCGCATGGCATGGTCCGGCGGGGTTGCGGGGGAGGTTGCGACATGGCTACGCCCCTCCGCCGACGATGGTTGCGCGCACAGCGGCGAGGGCAGCCGTGGCGCGGAGCTCAGCCTTGCCGGCGGACTCGCTCGCCTGTCGCGAGCGAGCGGCGCTGCGGATCGCAGTGCCGAGGGCAGCGAGCGAGGATACCAGCACCGTAGCGCCGGTGATCATGCCGGTCAGGCCGGCGATCCCGGTCGCGGGCGTGGTCGGTGGTGGAACAGCTGCAGCAGCCTGCATCGAGGTCGCGATCAGCATCGTCATCTCCGGGTGTGCGTGTGTAGAACCCCTGGCATCATCAGCGTGGGTAGGGGGAGCCCCACGGACCGCGCTCTCGGCGCGGTTTCGCCTTCACTTGCGAATCTTGTAGTAGGTGCGGTACCCGGCCTGGTGTGGCGCCAGGCCGTGATCGATGACGCGCATGTACGGGGCGCCCTCGTCGTGCTCGGCGCGGCCGAAGCCGCCAAACGCGTACTCAATGCCCTGTCCCTGGTATCTACCAGGGACGTCGAACCGGACCGCGTCCGGTATGCTGGCTCGATCGATGACTTCGTAGTCGGCTCTTTTCATCGTTTCCTCCTCCGTGTGGTAATGCGAGCCTCTTGCCAACTCTAACCCCGCGTGATTCCGTCTGCGGGGTGTCAGGTTCCGGTTGGAACCTGACTGGCGGTGTCAGGCTCCTGACACGCGCGCTGAAATGGGTCGAAGAAACGGATCGTCTCCTCGAACCCGAATGGGTGCGTCTCACGTGCTCGTGACCCATCCGAGAACCCGTCCTGGCGGACCCACGTCCGCCAGCATGCGGCCGGGACCCCGGCCCCCGGGCTGCGATCCGCGATCGCGTCGAGGCAGGCATCCTGCGCACCCATGGGTACCGGGTCGGTCCAGTGCGGGGGGTCGCACCACTGGTCGGTCCAGACTCGAGCGCATGCGCCCGAGTCCGAGCCGCACCACGCTGCAGCCTGTTCCTCGCAGGCGGCAAGACGGGGCATATCGGCCGGGGCTGCTTCGGTGCAAGCGGCCAGGGAGATAGCGAGCGTGAGCATCGTCGTGTGCGTATGGCGTTGCATCACAGCCACCCATGCTTGAGCGCATACCCGCCGTCGCTATCCGGATGACCGTTGCGGCGTCCGTGTGGATTGTCCGTTCCGGTCGGCCACAGCGTGCGGCCAAGGTTGTACACCAGGTGAAACCCCATATCCATTCCGCACCCGCCGACCACGATCCCCCCGTGCTTGCCGATGCGGTACCCCAGTGCGCGGGCGGCCCAGTAGTCGATCGTAGTGAGTGCATTGCGGCCTAGTTCGGCGATGGCCTCGCGGCCTTTTACCGGAAGGACGATCGCGCTCCGGTCGATGGCAACGAGCGAGATCTCTCGCTGCATCCCGCTTCTGGATACGTGCCTCGCAATCGTGTACACGGTGTCGCCTGGCTCGACGGCTTGCAGCAGTCGCTCGACGGCTTCCTTGCGTTCCGCATCGGACTTGCTCTTACTCATGGTGTTCCTTCTCGGTTTGCCCTGGCATCGTCAGTGCGGGTAGGGCAACCCCCGCAGACCCGGATCACGTCCGGGTTTCGCCTATTCGTCCGACGTGAGAACCGCGATCGCCGCGCGGCACTTGGTGGCGATGGAGTCCAGAGCATGAGCATGGGTGGCGCTCTCGAAACTTTCGATGGCTGATGCCGCTGCCATCTCTGCCTCATCCGCGAGCCGACCTGCGAGATCGGCGAGCCACTCGTGGTCGGTCATCGGCCGGTCGTCGTCGGCTTGCGGTCGGCTGGTGCCGCGCGATAGATCGCCAGTCGACGCGATGGCGTAGAGCATGCTGGCCTGTCCACCGTGCCAGGCAGATGCGGCTTGGATCTCGTCGGCGTCAAACTCGATGCGGTCGGGCGGAGTCGGTGCGACGGTAGTGCGCCGACGGAAGCGGCCGAGGTGGGAGCTGTCGGCGGTGAACGGGTGGCCCTGATTGGACAGTGGGGCAACTCGGATCTTGCCATTCTTGAACACGCGCCGAACGATAACCTGCGTAGCGTAGAGGTCTAGGGCAGCGGTACACCAGAGCCGATCGCCGCGCTTGGCTGCAGCGATGACATCGGACCATGAGGTGAATCCAACGAGGTTTTGCTTTGTGGTGGACATGCTACTTGCCATCCGTCAACTCTGACGTGTCGTAGCGCTCGCCGAGCGTCGGCACGTGCCAGCAGAATAGATGGTCCCGGTGACACGGCGGGTAGTTCAGGTTCCTGCCCTTGACGCGGTAGCGGTAGTATTCGCGCGGACCGTGGTCGTGGATCGAGGTCAGCACCCAATCCTTTACTGGTGGTGTGCTGGTGGTGTGTTTGCCGCACGTACAGTCGCGGTGCAGTGTAGTAGTCGTCATAATAATTCCGTTGTAACCCCCTGGCATCTTCAGTGCGGGTAGGGGGGGTGCCCCGCAGACCGCGATTGCATCGCGGTTTCGCCTAGTCACTCGGATGCGAAGTAATAGGACTCGCCAGACCAGATCCGAACGCTACCCTGGTAGCGCTCGTTGATGATCAGTGGCTCGTGGTCAAGAAACTCGACTCGGATATCCCCAGAACAATTCGAGATGTGGCCACTTGGATCGGCTACGAGAAAACCAAGTGACGCTGCCACCCGGTCTGCAATAGGCCGTTCGGAGAGCAACTCCGTGTCGGCGAGCCTCCGAGTCATGTAGACCAGGCCGGAGTCAGGACCTTCGTTGCAGTAGACGATAACCCACATGGGGCTCCTTTCGGGACTCGCCAGAAGGCGAATTAGAGTAATGCGAGGGGTGGGCCACTGGCCGCTGGCCAGGAATCGCTGGGTTGTGCCCCCAGAGGTGGTAGGAGTGGCAAGGACTCGGCACTCCGGAGTGTCAGACGTCCGATTTCTGACGTCTGACACTGGCCGGCCACGCCTCCCTAGTCTTCACAGCACACCTCTCCTTTGTCTACCTGGCACCCGCATTCGCGACACTTGCGCTGTTTGACCCAGGTCCCGGACTCCGTGTCCCAGCGAGCCCCCATGTAGGGGCATCCGATCTCGTGACACAAGTGTCCGTTGATGGACGCGACGGCGCAGTGGTCGCATTTCAACAGTGCCGACGGGTTAAGTATGCGGAATGCCCCATGTACCGTGGTGAGCCTGGCAACCGGGCGCCAGAATCGGCGACCACCCTCGCTCTCGATGAGAGCGTCATCACCATCGATCTCGAGAACTCGCCAGATCGCGCCACCCGGCGCGTCCGTGAGCGTGACCAGAGAGTCAACGGCCACGGCGTTCTGGTTCTCGCGCTTGAGGTCGGAGATCCCGATCTCGATCGACGTCAGCAAGGCGTCCGCAGCCCGCTGGGCCGTCGCGACGGCCCCAGATGGCACCGCGACAACCTCCGACAGTCTCACCGGGCCGTAGTTGTGCCCGTAGACCTGGGGGTCTGCGAGCTCACGGCCGGCCGAGTCAGCGCGAACGATCTCGCTCACGCGGAACCGATATCCCTCGCCGCATACGCCGCGGCGAATCTTGACGGTGTCGCCGATTCGGATTTCCTTCATCGTCGTCTCTCATTCGCCCGGGGCCTCGCCCGGGCGAATTAGGGTAATGCGAGGGGGGTGCCACTGTCACGACGGGCCCCGAGGTCCTGGAATCGCGGGGTTGGGAGGCTCCCATGGGCCCGGGTTGGTAGAGGTGGCAGGGCTCCACCACTCCGGAGTGTCAGATGTCCAACTTTCACCACTCCGGAGTGGGTGAGTGAGGCCTCCGTGAGGTCTCACGGGGACCTCACGAAGCCCCGTAGGGGCCCCTAACGGACCTCCGTAAGGGGTCCCTACCTCGGAGTTGGGGGTGGCAGACCTCGGGGTCGGCCACCCCCTACTGGACCCCCCACCCTCAACTGGCCACCAGAACTCCACCGGAAACCCATCGTGGAGCCATGCGGTACCCACAAGAAACGCATACCATGGGGCCCGATGAAAACACTCCGTCCAAACGACGCACT
>Ga0207646_10000186_pt1 | contig 85086 bp, 88 predicted proteins | sample KBSK5502metaG_FD_184343 | JGI IMG/M metagenome (GOLD analysis project Ga0207646, IMG submission 184343) | Corn, switchgrass and miscanthus rhizosphere microbial communities from Kellogg Biological Station, Michigan, USA - KBS K5-50-2 metaG... | ecosystem: Host-associated > Plants > Roots >... | reverse complement strand
CTCAAGAATATGATCTCCGGGCCGCCCCGGAGATCATATTCTTGAGGAACTCCTTGTGCCCCGGCGCATCGATGATGATGTATTGCCGGCCCTTCCAGCCGAAGAACGTCCGCGCCGTATCGATGGTGATTCCCTGCTCCTGTTCTTCAAGAAACGCATCGAACAGGAACGCATACTCGAATTCCTTCCCCTGCTGCCGGCAGATGGCTTGAACCTTTTCCAGTTTGCCATCCGGCAACGATCCAGTGTCGGCATAGAGACGCCCCAGCAACGTGGACTTCCCATGGTCCACGTGCCCGACGATGACGATGTTCATATTCTCAGATGGCTTGGAGACTGTTTCCGCCATTTTTAAACTCTAGCATGTTCAAACAGACAACCCAGCAAGGCCGCAGGGGAGGAAAAACCGCAGGCGTACCCTCTTGGGTACGTTGAGGATTGTTCCGACCCGAGAACGAAGCTGGATGCCCGTTTCAACATTCTGCCGTTACATGTAGCCATCTTTGCGGAGCAGCTCCATTCCACGCCCTTCATCCTGCGCACGACCCGATCGCTCTGCCACCGTAGTGTGCCGCAACTCTTCAATAATGTCGTCCACGGACTTCGCGGTCGATTTGATCGGCGTCGTGCAGGGCGCGCAACCGAGACTGCGATAGCGTGTCCCATCCCCCTTGTCGAGATAGAGATCGATGAAGGGAATATTTTCGAACTTGATGTATTCCCAAATATTGATTTCCGTCCAATCCAGCAGCGGATGGATCCGGATGTGTGTTCCCGGAGGAAAGGTCGTTTTGAATTGATCCCACAGCTCCGGCGGCTGATCGCGGAAATCCCAATCGCCATGTTTGTCGCGGGGCGAGAAGTAACGTTCCTTGGCTCTCGTTCCTTCCTCGTCTGCTCGTACTCCGAGAATGATGCCCGTGTAGCCCTTTTGCTCAATCAACTGCTTGAGTCCGTTGGTTTTCAAGGCCGTACAGCAGTTGACACGGCCCAGCGTATGATTCATCCCGGCCGCGAGCGCTTCCTTGTTTTGTCCGACGACCAATTTAAGGCCCCACTCACGGGCCACTCGATCTCGATATTCGATCATGGCGGGGATTTTGTAACTCGTATCGACATGCAGAAGAGGGAGCGGGACATGGCCGAAAAAAGCCTTTCTGGCCAACCAAAGCAATACGGTCGAATCCTTCCCCATCGACCACAGCATGGCGAGGTTGTCAAAATGCTTGTAGGCTTCCCGGAGAATGTAGACGCTCTGATCTTCTAATTGACGAAGGTGTCGCACGGACTCGGTCCTCTCGTGGGGTCAATGGATTCGGCCGGTCACTCCTGTACCCACCGGCTCCTGAGTCAGTTCCTCTAACTTGCGTGCCGCCGCCCCCTCTTCGAGCGCGCGACGCGCCAGTGGAAGACATGAGGCCCATGTCGCCCCTTTGCCTGCGGCATAGAGGATCAGCGCCGCATTCATCAGCACCCAATTGCACGGCCCGCCTTGCAGTTGATTGTGGAGAATCTGTCGGAGCAGATCCGCTTCCTTGTCTCGCTGGCTCGATGGAAACCCAGCCATGTCGCGAGGCGACCCCTGCGGTAATCCGGCATCTTTTGACGCGAACGAGAGGGGGGTAATCCGCTCGTCTCGCAATTCCAAGACCCTGGTGAGCGCGGCAATCGAGAGCTCCGGATCACCCTCGACGCCGCTGACCACCAGCGCCCGAGGACAAGCCAGCATCCGTAATACTTCAGCAGTCTTTTCAAAGTGGGGAGGATGGGACAGGCCGACGACCTGCGATGCGGCACGAGCCGGATTCAAGAGCCTCGCAACCGGATGAAAGACGTTCCGTGCTCCGAGCTCTTGTCGCATCTCTAAGAAACGATAGATCGGAGGGTGGTAGAGGGCAATGTCGAGATAGGCGAATCCATGCCGCGACACCGCCTCTGCTGCTACTTTCGGCTCCATGTCGATCGGCAAGCCCAAGGCCTTGAGCACCCCGGCATTCCCCGCGCGACCGGGAATCCCGTCGTACCCATGCATCAAGACCGATGCGCCTGCCGACGCGGCCACGATGGCGGCGGCTGCAAGGGCGTGAAACGTTTTCTGTTTCCCGGCATAGCTCGGCAGGTCCACGACGCCGAGTTCTCGCGGGATCGGCACAGGCGCCACGTAGGAACGCGCAGCCGCGGTCATCGAGGCCAGTTCGGTAACGGACTCCATCTTGATCCGCATGGCCATCAGGAAGCCCCCCACCTGTGCCGGCGTCGCGTCTCCTTCGATGAGTGCCTTCATCGCACGCTTCGCTTCGTCCCAGGTGAGATCCTTGGCAACCCTTGGCCCTTTGGCGACTTTGGCGATAAATTCCTGCATCGACATTACGAGGCCTTGTGTAACCCGCACTCAGTCTTGGTAAAGTTTTTCCACCGTCCCGCGCGGAGGTCTTCGCCGGGCAACACCGGACTCGTACAATAGGTACAACCGATACTGGGATAGTTGCGGTCATGCAATTCGTTGTAGGGAACTTCATAGACACGAATGTAGGTCCAGACATCCTCCCACGTCCACCTTGCGAGCGGATTGACTTTAGCCAACTGAAACTTCTGGTCCCACTCGATTAGCTTCGCATGGGCTCTCGTGAGAGACTGGTCCCTTCTGATCCCGGTAACCCATGCGTCAAATCCCTTGAGGACTCGGGTGAGCGGCTCCACTTTGCGCAATTCACAACATTGATCGGGATGGCGCGTCCATAGGGCTTCGCCATGCTGAGCGGCTTGCTCCTCCGGCGTGAGCAACGACTTCACCTGTATGACCTGCTGCGGTTGCAATCCATAACGCTCAATTACTCGATCGCGCGTGGCATAGGTCTCGGGAAAGAGAAACTCCGTGTCGAGATAGAAGAGCGGCACTGATGGATTGATGCGGTGGACCATGTCCACGAGCACGACATCCTCGGCGCCGAAACTGCAGGCGAGCACGATCTTCGGCGCATAACGCTCGATCGCAGCAACCAACACCTCCTGCGGCTGCTTCGCCTCGAACGATTCACCCCAGGTCTTCAATTCATCTGTTGATAGTTTCATTCCTGTCTCTTGCTCACTCCATCACACACAGGAGGGGCACCAGAGTCGGTCAAATGCGCCCGTCGAGCGAGCACCGCTTCATCGTGCGCGCTCCGGGAGCACAAACCGACCTGGTGCCACTCCTGATTTACTCCACTTTTTCGACCAGAATCCGATAATGCGCAGCGGCGGGTTCGAGTGGTTCCTGCAGCAACAATTTATGTCCGTCGTTTTTTAAGCTCAGGGGCACATTCTTAATGGGCTCGCCCGCATCGAGCCAGACTTCCAACCGTTCGCCCGCATCCATCATCTCCATCTTCAGCTTGGTCTTCACATAATTCATCGGACAGGCCACTCCTCGCAGATCATACACCGGCGAGCCTGACGGGGCAGGGGTGGTGAGAGAAAGCGCAGCCGGCTGGACTTCGGGCGTCGTGCTGGCCATAGCCACTGTTGCGTTGCCCACCGGCGCCAACTTCAGATCTTTGCCCATCTGCTCCGTGGCGGCCCGACAAGCATCGACAAATCCCTTGGCAAATGCCATCTTGTCGCGGGCTGATACGCCTGTGGTCTCCTTGGGCCCGAGATCGCCGACCCGCTTCCTCAATTCCCGATACATCGCAGGAACAATGCCCTTTTGTGCAATACGACTGTCGAATTCGATGAAGGTTTCTGCATCTGTCGAGGGTTCAAGTCCTTCCGTCACAAGCAAGGCCTTGGCAGCGGCCAGCACAGCGCGATAGGACTTGTTCACCGACACGGAATATTGATGGTTATCCACAAGAAGCTTCGCTTGATAGAGCTCTTGGTCGGCTTCGAGAATGCCGTTCTCGATCATTTCAAGCGCGCCCCCCGCGCACTCGCCAGGTCCGAGATCTTCCAGAATAAACTCTTCTTCGCCTTCCCAATCGTAGTAGAACGTCGGATCATCGTGAAAGGACGGAACGATGGTGTAGGGAATCAGCTCATCCTTGAGCTTAACCTTGCCGACACGATCAATGAATGCCGGCAGCCCTTCGCCGGAGAGGCGGTCACGCCGATACACGTCGATCAGGTGCGTGATCGCCGCCGACACGCTCTTGGCCGGCAACTTGACGACCATCTGTCCGATTTTCGCGGTTCCATTGACCCTCCCGCCCAAATGCAATTCATAAAAGGGCGCGACGTGCTCGCCGATGCGTTTCCCCACCCCATGCAAGCCGATCGTGGCGATATGGTGCTGGGCGCAGGAATTGTGGCACCCGCTGATCTTGACGCTGACATCGCTCAGATCCTCGGGAACCCGCCCCGCCGGGAATACCTCTGCCAACGCTCGCGCAAGCCCCTTTGAGGACGTGATTCCCAGGCCACAAGTATCAGTGCCTGGGCAAGCGATAATATCTTCGACCAATTCGGCCCCGGGATCGGCTAAGCCCTGTGAAGCAAGATCGGCATAGAGATCGGCGATCCGCGACTCCGGCACCCATCGAACGATCATGTTTTGATTGATCGTCGTCCGAATATTGCCATTGGAATAGCGATCCGCTAGATCGGCAATGAGAAGCATCTGCTCTGCCGTGAGATCGCCCATAAACAACTTGGTCACTGCGGCGACATAGCCCACTTGCTTCTGACGTACGACGTTGGTGCGTCGCCACATCTCAAACGGCGTCTCCGCTGCCGTACCCTGAGCATGACCATTGGTCTGCACCGCGGCTTGCTTCGACCCATTCGACGTCGGCATGATCAAGGGAACGGGTTCATCCGGGTAGGAAAGCAGCTTGATCGGCTCATGGTTCGGACGGGCATGTCCCATCGACACATAGGCCTCTTCCCATCGCCGTTTGAACTCCTCGAAGCCCAGCTTTTCAATGACGAACTTCATCCGGGCCTTCGTGCGATTTTTTCGATTGCCCAGGGTGTCGAACACTCGAATCACGGCTTCCACGCTCGGGATGAGTTCATCCATCGGAGTGAACTCTCGAAGGACCTGCGCAAGCCGGGGGGCTGAACCGAGACCACCACCTGCGACCATTCGAAAGCCGATGACTCCATCCGCACGCTTTGCGGCAAGAAGCCCGATATCGTGAATCGGGGTCAGCGCGCAGTCCTGCTTGCAGCCGGAGAAGGCGATTTTGAATTTGCGAGGGAGGCTCTGGTTGAGCGGGTTCCGCAAGAGGTGGAGCGCGACGGTCTTCGCATAGGGCGTCACGTCGAACACTTCTCCCTGACAGATCCCTGCAAGGTGACAGGCCGTGACATTGCGGACCGTGTTGGCGCAAGCCTCTCTGGTGGTCAAGCCGACTTCAGCCAGCCCGCGCATGATGCTCGTCACATCCTGTAATTCAACAAAATGCAGCTGGATATCCTGGCGTGTCGTGACATGCCCGACACCGGTGGCATATTGCTCGGCCAATTCCGCAACCCGACGAAGCTGGTTCGCCGTCAGTCCCCCGAAAGGGACTTTGATTCGGACCATCTGGACGCCCGCTTGCCGTTGGCCGTAAATGCCGTACTGGAGACGGAATGGCCTGAACAGCTCGCCTGAGACGTCTCCGGAGACCATGCGCATCGCCTCGGCCTCAAAGGTCTCGATCTCTTCAATGATGGCAGAAGGAATGGGTTCTGTTTTAATCGGAACAGTCCTGAGGAGCGTTATGCGACTCATAGGTGACCTCAAATGTGATACATCAACGATCGCTCTTGCTCGAGGACTCGTTGTTGTCCGGCTAATTCTTCCACGCTTATGGCCTCGAGTACGTGGCGCTCCGCTTGAGAGACCTGCTCCCACACCTTCCCGAGCAAAAGTTCCGGTTTACTGAGTCGTCGAACCTGTGCGCGACCGGCTCTGTCACCGGGAGGGGAAAGGGGACCATCAAGCGCCTCGAGTATCTCGACCACGGATACCTCGGACGGTTTCTTCGAAAGTACATATCCCCCTTGGGCGCCTCGAAGGCTCGACACAAGACCCGCCTTCTTCATGCCATGAAGGACCTGTTCAAGAAAGCGAGCAGGGATAGCTTGTCGGCGTGCGATAGATTTCGCCTGGACAGGCGCTGTTCCGAGATGCATGGCTAAGTCCACAGCCGCCATAATTCCATAGGTTGCTCTGAGAGATACTTTCATACATGAGTATTCCGGTAGGAATTAAGACACGCTCTCTATCTCATACTCTTTAAAAGGCTCTACTGTCAAGCGACTGCTCTCTGAAAATTCCGAGAGCAAGGCTTTTCGGAATTGTAGCGACCTCACCTGGCACAAATCAGTTAAGAAGATGTGGCTCACTCGTACCGGGTACATCCCGTTTGCCCGTACATCAGCAGTCGGACCCATCCGGCTTCCTTATGTTCGGGCTAATAAACACTGCTCCCGCTTCATTTTCCTCGTTGACATCAAATTGGCTCTGGGCAATAATCCGCACCTCTTCTCCGTTCTTCTTCTGGAACCTTCATGTCGCTTACGTCATCCGTCTTCAGTATTTTGTTGCTCAGCAGTGACTCGGACATCCAGAGTCAGTTCAAGCACGCGTTCAAAGATGCTTCTGTGACAGTGGCGAAAGACGCGTCTATGCTGCCGAAGGATGTGGCGCGTCGCACGTTTGATGCGGTCATCGTTGAATTGAAACCAGGGTCATCTGGCGGAGCCGCCGCTCTACCCGGCAACATCGATCTCACGCGCACCTTGGTCATCACCGGTTCTCGAACTGTGTTGAAACGGGCCTCCAAGTTCATGCAAGTGATGGCGCGGCAGAGCGCCACAGGAGCGAATGGAAAGGAGGCCTTATCCCTTGAGGACTACCTTGATTGGAAGATGGGAGACTTTGTGAAAGGGATGCGAGACGGTTCGGGACGGAACCTGCATCCCATGTTGATCAATGCCATTGAGCGTCCCTTGATCACCAGGGCGCTTCAGGAAACCAAGGGCAACCAGATCCAGGCAGCAGAACTCTTGGGTTTGAATCGAAACACCCTGAGAAAGAAAATCCATGATTTGCACATTCCCGTGAAACGGAGCCGCATCGCGCAGACACGAGAGGCCTGATGCATCGAAGGGCCGGAATCATATGAAATATGGTAACGGCACACATTGACGGTAAGGAGTCGCGTAGTTCAACCAACAACAGGAGGGGCACGATGACGAAAGAAGAGCTGATCGCAAAGATGGCGGCGTCCGCGGGTATTACCAAGGTTGCAGCAGGCACGGCGTTACAAGCCTTCACCGGAGCGGTGACTACTTCCCTGAAGAAGGGGCAGCGTGTCTCGCTGGTGAATTTCGGGACCTTTACAGTTGCCAAGCGGAAAGCCCGGCTCGGCCGCAATCCAAGAACCGGTGAGGCATTACGGATTCCTGCAGCCAAAGTCCCGAAATTCTCGGCAGGAAAAATCCTGAAGTCAGCCGTCAGATAACGTCGCACGATCATCAGATCGTACGGCTGGAAAGCAAGAGGAGGAGGCGGCACATATTCAACTCAAAGGTGCGGCCTTCTCACTTATGCGTTTGACACGTTAGGCAGGGCTATATTAGCATGCGCCTCCGGACTGATAGGCGCGTAGCTCAGGGGGAGAGCGCTACCTTGACACGGTAGAGGTCGACGGTTCAAGACCGTCCGCGCCTACCATCCAGCTGAGGGCATCCGCTTGCCTCGTAGGCAGGGTGCCCTTGTTGTTTCTAGCGCTTGCTTGATGAAGTTACAGGTCATGAAAATTACGCTCAAAGATGGTAGTAGCAGGGAGATTCCAGCCGGCCAGACCGTTGGCTCTGCCCTGTCGGCTCTCGGCCTGATGCTTGGCCCTGACATTCTTGCTGCCAAGGTGAATGGCCAGACCGTAGATCTCTCCAGCATCTTGACGGAAGATGCTGAGGTGATTCCGCTTCAATTCGACAGTGCAGAAGGCCGCGATGTGTACCGCCATAGTAGTACCCACATCATGGCGCAAGCCGTCAAAGAAATATTCCCCACGGCACAACTGACGGTCGGCCCGGCGATTGAGGATGGGTTTTTCTACGATTTTTCCTTTGAGCGCCCCTTTACGCCGGAAGATCTCGATAAAATCGAAGCACGCGCCAAAGACATCATTAAGCGCGCCCTTCCTGTGAAACGGTCAGAATTTTCGAAGCAAGAAGCAGTACAGTTCTTCCAGGAGCGAGGGGAGACCTACAAGGTTGAACTTATCCAAGGACTGGCAGAGGGGCAGGCCATCTCAGTCTACACGCAAGGGGATTTCACCGACCTCTGCCGCGGTCCGCATCTCCCAACGACAGGTCATGTCGAGGCATTCAAGCTCTTGAACACGGCCGGAGCATACTGGCGAGGGGATGAACGCAATCCCATGCTACAACGGATCTATGGGACTTCCTTCCCGACCCAGGCGGAACTCGACGCGCATCTCGCACGACTGGAAGAGATTAAGCGACGAGACCACCGGAAAGTCGGTAAGGAACTCGACTTGATCTCGATCCAGGATGAAATCGGACCAGGCTTGGTGCTCTGGCATCCGAAGGGCGCAACGGTCCGGCTATTGATCGAAAACTTTTGGCGCGACCAGCATATTCAAAACGGCTACGAGCTGGTGTACTCCCCTCACGTCGCTCGACTAGACCTCTGGAAAACCAGCGGGCACGTTGACTACTACCGCGATAACATGTTCGCTCCCATGAAGGTTGAAAACAGCGAGTACCAGCTCAAGCCAATGAATTGCCCGTTCCACATCATGATCTACAAGTCGCATTTGCGCAGTTACCGAGACCTCCCCATCCGCTATGGCGAACTTGGGACCGTGTACCGATACGAACGGACAGGCGTCCTTCATGGTCTGCTGCGGGTTCGCGGCTTCACACAGGACGACGCACACCTGTTCTGCCGACCGGATCAGATCGAGAGCGAAGTCAGCCAGGTCCTGGACTTCACCTTCTTTATTCTCGGGACCTTCGGATTCACCGAATTTGAAGTGTACCTTTCGACGAAGCCTGAAAAGTCCGTCGGCTCGGAAGAACGGTGGACCCAAGCCACGAGCGCGCTCGAAGCAGCATTGAAGGGCCGAGGAGTCGCATACGAGATCGATCCTGGCGAGGGCGTCTTCTACGGACCCAAGATCGACATCAAAATAAAAGATGCCCTGGGACGTTCCTGGCAATGTTCCACCGTTCAAGTCGATTTCAATAATCCTGAACGGTTTGAATTAGGCTACATCGGGGAAGACGGCAAAGTTCACCAACCGATCATGATCCATCGAGCCCTGATGGGATCGATCGAACGGTTCTTCGGCATTCTGATTGAGCATTTCGGCGGCGCCTTCCCAACCTGGCTCGCCCCGGTTCAGGCGATGGTCATGTCCATCACGGACAACCAGCGGCCCTACGTCGCCGAGGTCGTGGCTCAATTGAAGGCGGCAGGCTTCCGCGCTGAGGCAGACCTTCGGAATGAAAAAATCGGGCTCAAAATTCGAGAAGCGGAAAAGGCGAAGGTTCCCTTTATGTTTGTGGTTGGCGACCGAGAAGTGCAGAGTGGGACTCTGGCGATACGGGGCCGGAACGGAGCCAACCTCGGCAGCATGACCGTCGCAGGAGCGCTCGACCTGCTCCGTGCAGATCTCAAGCCGGCAACGCAGCAACATTCACTGACACAATAAGAGGTGTCTTATCGTCCCCAAACTACGAGTTAACCGCGAAATCAGGGTGCGCGAAGTCCGGGTAATCGGTCCGGAGAGCGAACAACTCGGTATTCTCCTCACGGCGGATGCATTCAAGCAAGCGCAAGACAATGGCTACGACCTGGTCGAGGTCGCGCCGACATCGGTGCCTCCCGTGTGTCGCATTATGGACTACGGGAAATACAAGTTCGAGCTGAGCAAAAAGGACCACCAGAACCGACGTCACCAAAAGTCGACGCAGGTGAAGGAAATTAAGTTGCGCCCTCGGACAGATAAACATGACTTGGAGATCAAGATTCGACAGATTAAGGGTTTTCTAGCCGATGGTAACAAGACCAAAATCGTCTTGACCTACCGCGGTCGCGAGATGGCTAATCAGGAGATGGGTCGCACACTCATGAGTTCGGTCATCACGGAATTGGGAGAGTCGGGCACGATCGAGTATGCCCCCCGCATGGAAGGCCGAAGCCTGATCATGATTGTGGCCCCGAAGTAAGACGGTCGGCCGGAACGCTATTAACCAAAGGAATCACCGATCATGAAAAGGAAAATGAAATCGCATAGCGGGGCCAAAAAACGGTTTACTCGCACTGGCTCTGGAAAATTGGTCAGGCGAAAGGCGGGGAAACGCCATATCCTCACCAGCAAAACGCAGGACCGGAAGCGCCGATTGAGCGGCACGGTGCTCGTCGATAAGACCAAGACTCAGGCACTTGATCGCTTATTGCCCTACAACTAATTACACTGTACGAATCGCGTCAACCAAAAGGAGTACTGACCCATGCCTCGCGCAAAAGGTGGCCCCAAAACAAGACATCGACGGAAGAAACGGCTGAAACTGGCGAAGGGACAGTATGGAGGAAAGAGCAGGCTGTTCCGTACCGCAACAGAATCAGTCGATAAGGGTCAGGCATACGCCTATACTGGCCGGAAGAATCGGAAGCGGGATTTCCGCGTGTTGTGGATTGCACGTATCAATGCGGCAGTTCGAGCGCATGGTCTGACCTATGGCCGATTCATTAACGCCATGAAGAAGGCAAATATCCTCTTGGACCGGAAGGTCTTGTCCGATATGGCGATCAAAGATGCCACGGGGTTTGAGCAACTGGTCGGTCTCGCCAAACAGCACCTCGCCCCTGCCGGCGCGTAAGCGGAGTCCTGCCGAAGATACCCTTCGAAAAATTGGGTCGGAACCTGGATCTTGAGGAATGCGCCAACGGGCGTAGGCCTCAAGACCGGTCGGCTAGTCGCGTTAAATCGACTTCGAACGCGACAGCTGGGACACCGATCTGCCATCGTTCAAGAACTTCGGGGTGCAGTTCCCCGATCACACCGACCTGTTTCCCGTCAGACACGATACCCCCCGCTCGTCCCGCGAGAAATGAAGGATGCTGGATCGGTTCCAGGCTGTACGCTTGGTTCACATAGTAAAACAACGTGTCCAGGCAGGAGTGGATTTCGGAGAAATGTGCATCCGCATGGGCGATCATCCCCCCGAGCACCATCACGGTGCGTGATCCGAGATGGTGCGTGGAATCAGGACGTGCCACTTCACCCGCCTCGAATATTCGATGGGGATAAAACGCCCGATTCGATGCGGCCTCCACGCGAAGCAACGAGGGGAGCATCCATTGTCGAAGGGCAGAGAAGTTCAGAGACATCACATTGTCTACTTCGACGAGTTGTCCCCACTCGGTCCCTTCCAATCGCATCGCATCGCGCAGATCCTTGGGTGAGCCGAGAATGTTGGAAATAATTTCCTGGAAGCCCATGCCGACCATGAGGGCCCTGACACGGTCGGACACTTCTTCGATCCGCGATATGCCACCGACCGTGAACTGCGAGGGCATCACCGGCAAAAACTCCCCATATCCGCGACTGATCGCGACATCTTCGACCACGTCCATCGCGTGCATCAGATCCTGCCTATAGAACGGGAGCGTCACCGTCACCTCTTCACCTATCGTCATCACGTCATAGCCATAGGCCGCTAAAGCTTTGGCCACTTCGTGAGCACCTAAGGCCTGTCCTAGGGCCTGTTCGATGGTGCCGACGGGAAGCGTGCGTGACTTCCCGAGATCTTGTGGAGTCATCACTGCCTCCCCCAGGTCGGTCTTATAGGGATACCGCACTTCGATCGGTTCAATGACTGCGCCACGATCTGCCAGATTGGCTGCAAAAATGTTGAGGGTCAGGACGACCATCGAGAGGTCAGTGCCCGTCACCTCGACGAACAAGGCATCGTCGCCCACCCGCACTTCCCCAGCTTCGCGGCTGTTGATGATCGGCGGGAAAGAGAGTGCTTGCCGTGTCGCATCACGGAGGAAGGGCAGGCGATCGTGACCGGCGAGAATCCCGCCGAACTCCAGCCCTTTGGGATGGACAAGCAGCATTTCTCCGAGCGTCATGGTCGTATCCATGCCCAACGGCGTGAATGTGACTTCATCGGGTTTCACCAAGTCGTAGGTGACAGGAAACTCGATCGCCGCGAGTCGATAGAGTCCGATCGACACGGTTCGACGTTTGCGGCCGAACATCTCGGCAAGTTTCTCTTGCGTCTGGATCAGCTGCGCGAGGCCATCCTTCGTCACGCGGTAACCGGTAGCTGTACAGGCCGCCACATAGGGCCTGACCTTCTCCAGGCCTGGGGTCACGTTCAATCGCTTGGGCGATCTCGACGTGGGCGCGAGAAAATCGTACCTTGCGAGAGCACCCTGCCGCTTCACTCGAATCTGCCTCGCGATCCCTTCGCAGCACCAGAGATCAGGACGATTGCTATCTTGTAGCTCGATTCGCAATTCGCCGGTGTCGGGATTCTGCCCCTTCAGCTCACCTTTCACCAGCATCAACGACTCTTCGAGCTGCTCCATGGTAATCGGTTGTCGAGCCTGTCCTGGCCCTGCGAGCAATCCCTCGAGATCCTGCCTGAAAATAGTAATCGTGGGCATACGAAGCCTAGGAAGTCCTTCTGGTGGAACGAATCAGATCAAGATTGTCGGTGAACAATTCACGAATGTCGTGAATGCCGAGCGCCACCATCGCCATGCGATCGAGCCCCAGCCCCCATGCGATCACCGGAACGGTCACGCCGAGGGGAAGAGTGACTTCAGGCCGGAACAATCCGGCTCCCCCAAGCTCCATCCATCCGAGCTTGGGATGGCGTACATGGAGCTCGACCGACGGTTCGGTGAAAGGGAAGTAGGCTGGAAGAAATTTGACTTCCTTCGCCTGCGCCACTTCGCGTGCAAAGAGATTCAACAGGCCGAGCAACGTGCGAAAGTTGATGTCTTCACCGAGCACGATCCCTTCCACCTGGAAGAAATCGGTTGCATGTGTCGCATCGACTTGATCGTAGCGGAAACAACGGGCGATGGAAAAATACTTTCCCGGCACCGCTGGTTGTGCAGCCAAGGTATGGGCAGAGACAGCCGTCCCCTGGCTCCGCAAGACCAGCCGGCGCGCGCGCTCGACATTGAAGGGATAGTTCCAACCGGTTGATCCGGTTTCGCCTCCGTTCTGGTGCGCTTGCATGACGCGGGACAAGAACGGTTCCGCAATCGACGAGGCATGCGTCGGCTCCTTGACAAAGTAGACGTCATGAATGTCCCGTGCGGGATGGAACTGCGGCATGAAGAGGGCGTCCATGTTCCAGAATTCTGTCTCCACAAGAGAGCCCTGCATTTCCTGGAATCCCATGCTCACGAGTTTCGTTTTCACGGTATCAAGAAACTCGCGATACGGATGCCGTTTGCCCGGCACAATGCGTGGCGCCCGAAGACTGATCGTGTACTTACGGAAGCGCTTTGACCGCCAGCTCCCGTCCTTCAACAGTTCAGGCGTCAACTGGGAAACCTCTTCCGCTATTCCTTGCCGGAGCTGCTGGGCGACCTCAATTCCGGCAACAGATAGCTTGAGCGCTCTGGCCACTCGATCATCGATGCGAAAAGGCTCCCGCGCATTCCCGCGCTTCACGGCGTGGTCTTGGATGACCTGCCGTTGTGCTTCGGAAAATGTTTGCAGCTCACGAGGCGCCCCATGAAGTTGTTGCAACAATCCCCGCATCGCTTCAGCCGTCTGACTCGCCCGGCCGGTCGATTCGATGCAGCCACCTTGAATGATGAGGAGGGCGCCTTCTTTTTTGAGCCGTCCGATCGCACCGCTCACTTCGGCCGGTTCGAGCCCCTCGCGTGATTGAATGTCCTGAACGGTCAGGCGCTTGCCCGTTTTGGCCGCATTTCGAGCAGCGGACAGCACCCGTTCGATGGGCGCGTACTGTTCAAAGTAGAGCTCGCCGGTTTTGGTGAGAGAAACAATCGGCGTCACGGTCTCGGCATCGACTGAAAGCAGCGACTTGGCGAGCAACCATTCGACCGCCATACTTAACTGCGAGGGCTCTAACCCAGTGGAGTGCGCTAATTGTTCGGTCTGGAATACTACGGAGGGATTCCCCTCAAAGGACGATAGGACTTTGACTTCGAGAGGATGGAGGCTATCGATGAGGGAAGAAATGTCCACCCGCGAGGCCTATCGGTGAGCGGAGACGCGTTGCGGCGCCGTGGAAGAAGATTGGCCAGCTATGCGGAGCGCAGCGATCGTCGCAGCATAATCCCGACTAGAGAAAATGGCCGATCCGGCGACCAATACATCGGCTCCCGCAGCCAGCACCTGAGCTGCATTGTCGATCTTGACGCCGCCGTCCACTTCGAGCAACGCAGGACTTCCAGCCCGATCGATCATGGCACGAGCGGAGGAAATCTTGTGAAGACTGGAGGTGATAAACGTCTGACCTCCAAAGCCGGGATTGACTGACATGATCAAGACCGCATCGACATCGGAAAGGATTTCTTCAATCGTATTGAGCGAGGTGGCCGGATTCAAGGTCACCCCGGCTTTGACGCCACGTTCCTTGATCGATTGCACCGTGCGATGGAGATGCGGACAGGCTTCCACGTGAACCGTAATGGTGTCCGCTCCAGCCTCGGCGAACTCGGCGATGAAGGCATCGGCGTTCGTGATCATGAGGTGGACTTCAAGCGGCATTTTGGTGACTTTTCGGAGCGCCGCCACGATTGGTGGACCGATGGTCAAGTTCGGGACGAAATGCCCGTCCATGACATCGATATGAAGGTAGTCGGCTCCCGCGCGTTCCACGGCTGCCACTTCGTCGGCCAGGCGTGCAAAGTCGGCAGCTAAGATCGAGGGCGCAATAAAAACTGGGCGTGTCATCTCAACATCTTCCTCAGTCGTGCCGCGTAGAATCCGTCCATCGAGAGCCGGTTACCTATTGTCGAGAGAGCCCCTTGTTCGGTGACGAATCCCTGTGCCGGAGGGGGAAGCCAGGGAACAACGGACTCACGCTGGAACTCCGTATGGGCACGACAGAACCGTTCGATGACGTCTTCATTTTCTTCCGGTTCCGTCGAGCACGTACTATAGACCAGCACCCCGCCGGGTCGCAAGCATGGGGCAACCGACTCGAGGATCTGACACTGGAGGGCTTGATGTCGCGGGAGCGCCTGCTCATCTTTTCGCCACTTTGCTTCCGGATGTCTCCGTAACACGCCGAGCCCACTGCAGGGCATATCGACCAAAATCCGATCAATTGATAGTTCGCCAACTTTAGCCCTCTCCATGGAAGGCCCGGCTATTTCGATCGTGGGAGCCCATTCACGTCGCTGTCGAATATCGCCGACGATCGGCACGACCGTCTTGACCCCGAGTCGACGACAATTGCTTCGCAGCAAATCCAGGCGTTCCCCTTTTCGATCGACGGCGTAAATGGTTCCCTTGTTATGCATGAGAGCGGCCAAATGGGTTGCCTTGCCACCCGGCGCCGCACAGGCATCAAGTACGATATCGCCAGGTTGAGGATCGAGGAGGGAAGGAATTAATTGCGCTGCTTCATCTTCCACATAAAAAGCACCCTCGTGAAATCCAGGAAGTGAGAGCACAGAGACTCCCTCTTCAAGCGTAATACCGAATGGACTCACGCTAGTCAGTTTGGCCGCGATCCCCGCCCGTGCAAATTTTGCAAGGAGAACTTCTCTGGTCGTGATCAGCTGGTTCGCTCGAACCGTTAGCAAGGGCGCGACACTGACCCCTTCGCAGGCCGCCTCCGCAGAGGTCACGCCCAGACGCTCTACCCATCGACGGCTAAGCCAGCTCGGAACCGAGTACCGTACGGAAAGGGCCTGCGCGGCATCAATATCCATACTGGGCCAGGGCTGAGAAGGATGGCGCAAGAGTGCACGCAAAACCGCATTGACGAACCCACTCCAGTCTCTGCCAATTGTGCCGGCAAGGGCCCTGACCAGGTTGACCGATTCGTTGACTGCGGCAGATTGTGGAATACGATCAAGAAACAGGAATTGGTATGCACCAAGCCTGAGCACCATCTGTACGGCAACAGGCAGTCGAGGTAGCGGCTTGTCCAAGACCGGTTCAAGCCGCCAATCGATAGTCGCAAGACGCCGCAAGACGCCATAGGTCAGCTCTACCGTGAGGGCTCGTTCCCTGCTGTCTAACGAACAGCGCGCCAGAGTGCGATCTAACAAGACATCAACCCCTTCCTCGCTCTTGACGGATTCCACCAACACCGAGAGGGCAATCGTGCGCGCTGACGATGCGGTCTTGGCAGTGAATAAAGATCGAGAACCAGAAGTCATACCGTACTCACTCAGGATGATAACGCATCGATTGTTTGACGAACGGGCAGGACGCTAGGAAAGATCCGGTCTTCCCAACTGCAATCCAACAGCGACGTGATGACCTGCCAGGTATTGAGATACTGCCATACGACGGTTATTAGCCAGCTGCAATTCCAACACGGCAAGAACTCCTTCCCCGGTTGCAACATGAAGCGCCTCGTGTGTGACGGCTACAATCATCCCCGGCGGCTTGTTCGTGGGTCCCGGGAGCGAGTGAGCTCGCCAGATCGTCCAGCGGTTGTCTCCAGATACGGTGGTGTAGGCACCGGGCCAGGGAGAAAGCCCGCGGACCCGATTGGCCAGTGCAGAGGCCGGCAAGGCCCAATCGATCACACCATCTTCCTTTTTCAGCAATGGCGCCAACGTTGCCCGTGAGGAATCTTGGGACTGCGGCATGAGAGTGCCGGCCTTGAATCGGGCAATTGTCTCGACCAGCAGTCTGCCTCCGAGTTCCGCCAAACGGGGCGAAAGGGTGCCGGCAGTATCGTCCGGAGCAATAGGAATCGCCTCTTGGAGCAACATGGCGCCCGTATCCATTCCCTCATCCATCTGCATAGTCGTAATGCCTGTTTCCACCTCACCATTGATGACGGCCCACTGGATCGGACCAGCCCCGCGATATTTGGGAAGAAGAGAGCCATGCACATTGATACAGCCAAGTCGGGGAAGCGAGAGGATCACCGGCGGCAAGATGCGCCCAAATGCCGCGACCGCAATCAAGTCCGGTTTCCACACAGTCAGAGCATGGAGAAATTCAGGATCTTTCATCTTGAGCGGTTGTAGCAGAGGAATCTGCTCTCGCTGGGCCAGGAGTTTCACTGGTGACGGCGTGAGGATGTGTCCGCGCCCTTTCGGGCGATCCGGTTGGGTCACAATGCCGACAACGGCATCGTCCGATCTCAACAAAGCCTCAAGAGAAGCCGCCGCAAAGTCTGGCGTGCCCATAAACACGAGACGCATGGTATCGCTTTAGCATTGCAGATGAGCGAAAGCAATTGGGGGCATGGACCTTGGCTTGACTTGCCGTTCAACGCTTTGTTAGCATTCGCGCGCGGGGTGGAGCAGCCCGGTAGCTCGTTGGGCTCATAACCCAAAGGTCGAAGGTTCAAATCCTTCCCCCGCAACCAACCTTCTCTCTTTTCTCTCAACAGCTTACAGCGGATTCGGTCCCGGCCTCGAGCCCAGCATCATTAGCCGAATGTGCCAACTATACTACCCTCATTCAGAATCAACCGCCGATTGACTCATGTGAGAAGGCTTCCTTCTGAGCACAGGAAGCGGCCGTTCGTGGAATGGTTTACTCTTACCCTCGGACGGGAATGTGCGAAGAAGATCGCGATACCAACTGGAATGGCGGAAGCGCCTCAGCGACTAGTGGCAGCCTTGCTCTTGTCTTTACGTAGGCGGGCGGCTATCGTGCGAGCCACTGACTAGGAGATGGCCAATGCGGCTGAGAGTACTTATGCTGTTGGTCCTGACGCTGTGTTGGCCAACTGTCGGCTTCGCCTTTACTGCTGACAAACGTGACACGCTACGAGGACTGAAAGAGGTCTCGGTGCTCGTTGAGTTTCTTCCTGACGATGTTGAACGGGAAGGGTTGAGCCGAGAACACCTTACACACGACATCGAAGCGCGACTTCGACAGGCAGGTCTGCGCGTCCTGACAATCTCAGAGATAGCGACGTCACCCGGAGCCCCCTATCTCTATGTCGCCGTATACCCGATCACAGGTCCCTCCGTGAATGTCAATGCATACGCCATCGGTCTCACATTGAAACAACTTGTTCAACTCTCACGAAGTCCAACGACAGAACTCTTTGCGACTACATGGGAAGGCCCTGCACCTCCCAGTTCGCTCAGTGCCCCTAGAGTGCTCGACATTCGCAGCAGGGTCTCAGGTGTTCTAGAACGGTTCATCATTGACTATCTGACGGTGAACCCAAAGTAAACGGAATCGACATGCCGAACACTTTGGAGAAAGAGGTCCGCTTGCGCATCCTGGTCAGCACCCTCATCCTTATCGATAAGTAACTTGCGCAGTGGCCTTACAACTGGAGGCGGTCACAGCCATCTAGCAGGTTGAGGACACCCGCCCACCCTATGTCGGTCGCGCAGTTCTTGATCATGGTTGGTCAACACGTGAATGGCGAGGTCCTCATCGCCCGTCCAATTTGCCGCGCATTTCCTTGATCATATCCTCCAGGTCGGCCTCGGCGCGGCTCCGCTCACTGATGAGTCGGTCCAGATTGTATGGCCGAGGCGGCGTCACGGTCTGTGCAGCGGACTGAGGGGGAGAAGATGGAGAGGCGCTTATGGGAGCGGTGGGCGATTTCGCAGCCTGGGTCATTTGCCCGCTAGGCAGGGGAGTAGAACGACCGGCGGATTTGTCCGGCGTCGGCCTGTCGGATGGAGCCAGCGCCTCCTGGGCCGAAGCACCCTGCTCACGCAACCACCGCTTGACCACGTTGGACTTGAGAGAGAAGCTGATGTTGGTAATGGGCATGCCGTCCGACGCAACGCGGGCTATTGCCGTATTGACCCCGATGATGCGACCGGAAGCATCCAGCAATGGTCCGCCGGAGTCGCCGCGGTTGAGTCCTGTTTCCGTCTGAAACACAGACTTGCCCTTCGTGGCATTAAAGTTCTCGAACTCCGCGCTGATGGTACCGGTCGTCAAGGTCCAGAGCCCACCCTGCTCCGGATGCCCGATTGCCACAACGCGATCGCCGATCTCGGCTTTATCGGAGTCGTCCAGTTCGAGAACCGGAAGCGGTCCGGGCGCCCCATCGAGTTGGAGCAGCGCCAGGTCCAACGACAGTGAAACGGCCACCACGCGAGCCTTGCCCCCTCGCGACAAATCCACCTTCGGGTCGCCGGTCACATGGTCCGGCTTCAGATAAGTTGTTAAGCGGGGATAAGGCTTCCCCGTTTGCTCCTCAATCACCCCATGAGCGTTCGTCAATACGAGCCCGTCCTGTCGGATGATGGAGCCGGTGCTGGCGCTGCCCCGTTGGCCGCTGTTGGAATACCCTATGATCATCACGACGGCTGGCGAGCTGAGCTCATAGATTTCGCGCGGCGTCAAATCTCCCGCCAGACCGACTCCCGGCCACAATCCCAGGACTGTCGTTATTCCGAGTAGCAGGAGTCTTTCCATAAGGCCTTCGTCTCTCACCGTGCCCTAGTTCGGCTCAGTTGCAATATCCTGACTGAGCAGCAGATCCCATGTGAAGTGAAGGATATTAAGCGAGATGGAACAGGAATTTCCATTTTTCCTGCTAGTTAACAGCATACCCCTCGCAATTTCTGTCTGCAAGGCTGGCTAGGGCAATTCCCAGCTCCGTGGCGGATCGCGCTGATGCCAGAATGAAAGCTCTTTCACATGGTCACCAGGATAGTTATCACATCCGGGCTTGAGCCTTGTGGCACATTCAGTGCCGGCAGCCGAGAATGAAAGGGAAAACTCCATGCCAGAACAGAAGACGATCCAACGCACGAGAAAAAAGGCCAGGGAAGGGCGATCCCCGAGCACTCAGGCTGGGGAATTTGTCCGCGAGGAGATCGAACACATCAGGCAAGGAAAACATGGCGCAAGTTCAACCAAGCAAGCCATCGCGATTGGTCTCTCGAAAGCCAGAAAGGCAGGGGTTGCTCTGCCGCCCCGCGGGGAAAAAGCTACGACAGGAAAGACACGTCGCCCTCAGAACCGGCCTTCCGCACGGCGCTCCCGAGCGATTCTTGATGTTCTGAGGCATGAACCCCATTCTGCCGCCTCCCATCAGGCGCTTTCAACCCAAGCTTATCGTGTCGCTCGTCAGCGCGGTCCCAGTGCGCGACATCGAGCCGCAATGAAGGCTGTAGGAACTAAAGGACCTAAGATGCTCAGAGAGGAAGCCAGGAAGGCCGCCAAAACCAGAAAAGGCAATGTGAAAGCGTGAAAAGATGAAACATTCCCTCCAAAAAACGACAATAAGTGTACCTGAACTCGGTCTCATCGCGGGGACTCGAGCGATTCTCGGCGTTGGCATCGGACTTCTCCTCGCTGATTGCCTGAACCCCGATCAACGCAAGGCGGTTGGATAGACAATGTTTGCCATTGGAGCAATCAGCACCATCCCTCTGGCATTTGAGATCTTTGGAGGAGGGCGACTTGCAAGTACATCATCGACAGGTGAGAATCAGCCTCGGGGAGCGGTATGACCTAATAAGAGATTATGTGCGAAGACCGTAGCTATGTGTTCGTCGGATTCATTCGCGATGAAGCACGACTTCACCGCCCCTCTCCTGTCTTCTTCAAATACAAGGTATGGATCATGGCCTCGACATGGACTTTAAGGTCCTCCTCGCCATCCATGATCTCAATCTTGCAGACAATGCAGCCGTCATTTTCCCAATGTCCCCTTCAAGCGCTTTGCCAGGCGTTGCCTGCTTCGGGGTCTTAATCTCGTCAATCGAATCGAGATGAACGCCTGCTTCATAGTGTTCAGACTGAAGTGCGGAGGTCTGTACACATCAGACGGCTATGTCAGCGGAACATGTGCGAGGGTCCAAGGTCTCTATATTCCACCAATAAACCCGGCTTCTTCTCACAAATACATAGCTTCCGCAGCCGTTCTGACGCCGAATTGCAGGGTGTAGGCTCACAGTTTCATCAGGGTGATACGTCACTTGCCAGCCTGAACGTGTATCAGAGAGGAAATTCAGATGGATGCTCTCTCCACATCCACAGGGACACAGCATCGCCATTCCCCAACAATGTATACCCTCACCGACAAAATACAGTTTGCCCGGGGCGAGGCGATCGGGGAGTACATCAACTTGTTCCGAGATAGGTTCGTCTTCGCTCGCCAACCAATGCCTCACCGCCCCTGTGAGATTAGGCCAACGCAATTTTTTGCTTCCTCCTGTTCCGACACTTTTCCGAGCTTGTCACATGTAACACCAGCTTGCCCAGACAGGCCTACCGAACTCCCGCTAGATATCCTGCCAGCGTGTCCATAACCTCGACTGCCCTCATGGTATCCCTTACCTGGATGAAACACCTCAGACAGTAGGTGTGAGTGAGAAGGCAATCGGCCGGATTTTTCTCTCTTGTTTGAATGGAGGGCGTTTCATGAATGATCTGGGCAAACGGGGTTGTAACAACCATACATCACCTCGTTTTTTCCCTGTTCAATCGTTGCAGGGACCAGGAACCTACGGGGGTGATCCTGATGATGAGCATATGGTAAAACCCCGAAACGGTTTCTCCTACTAGGTACGACCCTAGCCTAACCTTTGGAACACAGAAACAGTCTGTGCCTCATTGGGCTTTATAAAGATTAATCGTCCACAGGGAGTTTTTGAGTACCAGGATCAGCCCGGTTAGTGACAGAAGGTTAGTCATGGCCTACTGTTGCCCTGTCATCAATGGCCAACTTCTTCGGGCTCTGCTGAAGTCCGCAGCGTTTTCGGGAATTCGGAGGCAACTAGCGAAGTTCAGGTCGTTGTTCCATCGGCTCGGTCACGAGGCCTGAAGGGACACGATTGGGAGGACAGGTACGCAGGGCAAACTCGACGGTCTTGTATAACGCCCCCACGGCGTCTTCCTTGCAAACGAAGGCCACCGCTCCTGCAGCGAGCATTGCATTATAGGTGTAGGGGCTGTACAGGCACGACACGCCGATGATCACGCTCTGCGGCAGCTTCTTCTTGATGTGGCGTGTGGCTTCCACTCCATTGACACGGGGGAGATGAATGTCCATCAGAATGACATCCGGTCGATATCCTTCCGCCAACACAACGGCTTCTTCACCATCAGACGCCTCACCGACCACCTGGAGATCCGCATGCTCTTCGAGAAGAGCTCTGAGGAGGGTACGAACAACCGCATCATCATCCACCAACAACACCCCCCACTGCCTGTTCAGTCGGGAACCACTCCGTGCGACATGGCTTGAGGGTGCAGTCAGTCCAGACGCTGCTTCACCTTCCGATACTCCGCCTGACACTGCGTGCGTGTTTCCTGCCACTGCATTCACAATCTCTCTCCTTCTCATGGACTGAAGTGAGATGCGCTACCTAACAGTAAGCGAGGGCGCCGAGCGATAGGACTAGTGAACACCCTAGTTAAACACATCACAATTGTCCGTGTTTGTTTCTGTCCGTGTTTTGTTCGATATGAAAATTCTGTAAATGTCGGCATCCCCCACGTACCGAGGATTTGGACTGTTAGCGAACGTAGTACGGTGAAAGGAGCGGTGAAGCCACCAAGACTTGTAGCTTTTCGGCGATCGATGACGATATTGAGGACCAGTGGTTGTAGCCGTGTCCCACGCCCTGGGTCTGAAACACTTTGTGGTGCTCAGGACCAAGCAGGACGACGTTGGGAATTTCCATAGCATGTGCAAGTCCTTTGGAAGTTGGCCGAAGAAACCATCGAGCCGTGAATAGGGCTCCCGCGACGGCATGCCGTCGCGCTGAAACTCAAACAAGCAGGGACCGGCATGGGGTTTGAACTGAGCCTCGAGGTACAGCATCAAAACCAGCTCATTGTTTCAGCTCGGATTTGATTGACAAGCTTCACCCTATTCTTCTAGACTTTTTCGACGAACCGTTTTGTCGTTCGAGTAAAACGGAGCCCTTCTCCATCAACATGGTCCACGCTCGGAAGTTAGCCCTCAGCAGAAGCGGGTATAGGTAGCGCAATGTTTAGAGTTCGATGCAGATTCTGCCGACCCCATATAAGAGATCATTACACGTCCAGCCCCTCTCAAACAGATCCCCCCACTGCCTAAATTCTCTCGATTCATAGATCGTATTTTGCAGGCTGAATGGGGAGACCCTGTGGGCTACTAAGAAGAAGGGTCGGAAGACCCCGCATTGATGGTGTACCAATGGGAAATGATGGATTGAGTCACCTATAGGAAACTCGATTGATATTATGCGGCCTCACGACGGCTCTGATGATCGTTCTATGTCTGTTTGCGGAATTGATTGGTATGCCGTTCAAAATAGACGAGCAGACGGCAAAAGCAGGGTCGAGTGCCGGATGATGACCGTTGTGCTGAAGGGGGAGACTGCCGGAAGGAAGTAATAGATTCACCAAGGAGACACGAATGAGCTTTGCTCGCATCATCTGTTGTTGTGCTATCAGCGGTGTGACGTTGTTGGTTGTTGGCTGTGCAAATAAATCCGTGCAATCGGGGGGTGGCAGCCTACCTCCCTCGGTTGGGAACAATTTGTCTTCCAACGGCACGGAGCGGATCAATCCCAATCCGTTATTAGCTAAGGCCGACCCCTCCAGGACCAGACGACAGCTGGAGGAAATTCGAGCTGAACAAACCGCTACGGCTACCGCCGGGCTTCAGGATGTGTTCTTTGAGTACGATAGCTGGGCGATCAACGAGGAAGGCCGACAGTTCCTGACCAGGGATGCTGATTGGCTACGTGCGCATGGCATGACTCAAGTAAAAGTGGAAGGCCATTGCGACGAACGAGGGAGTGCCACCTATAACTTCGTACTCGCTGAGAAGCGGGCCAAAGCGGTACGAAATTATTTAATGGAGTTGGGGGTCAAGGGTGAACGCCTAATGGTCGTATCCTATGGCAAAGAACGGCCGTTCTGCAATGACCACTCTGAGTCCTGCCATCAGCAGAATCGCCGTGGCCATCTCGTGATCAAACCATGACTGACAATCGTCGGGCTGGCTACTTCCCTCTGGGAGTGTGCAAGAAGAGCGCTATGAGATCTCCGCAATATGCAGCCACACGGGTTAATGACCGCGACCGGTCGCTGCGGGCGTCAACGTGGCAGGCTGTCGGTTGGACTTTTTCCATTCCTCCGTGTCTTGCTCAATCACCTTCAAGGCGTCCAACTGAGACCTCAACTCTGCAATACGCTTATTTTGCTCTTTTATTTGTCTCTGGAGAGACTGCACGAGCCCCGCGTCCACAGCCGCATTGCGTGTATTCGCCACCGAGCCTGAAGGCGGCGTGGACGAGGGATGGGAGATTCCACACCCGCTCATGGCGAGGGCCCAAAGCAGTCCGCATCCCAGGCTGCACCAGGCCCGTTTACGCACAGCGCTCATTAGTTAGGTGTGCCATGAGACGGCACATAGCGCAAGAACGTTCATGATTCTGACCGCTCATCATCATTGGTCTCTAGGAGGGAGCTCACCCGACGCCCCACCGGCGCGGGTGGCCGCAAGGAACATCCCCGCAGCCTTCCCGTCCAACGGCTTGGAGAAGAAATATCCTTGCCCATATTCGCAGCGCAGTGCCCGGAGCACGGTGACGTGTTCCGGAGTTTCCACCCCTTCCGCGATCACCTGTTTACCCAAGTTGTGCGCCAGCGTCGCGATGGTCCGCACGATTTCCACACTCTCCTTCCGCACCCCCATGCTCCTGATAAACGATTGATCGATCTTGAGGATGTCCACGGAATAGTGCTGGAGAAAGCTCAATGAAGAGTACCCTGTTCCAAAGTCATCCATACAGGTGGCGATGTGGCGGGCTTTCAGGTCGAGCAAGATCGCGGCCGCGAGCTCGGTATTCTCCATCATGACCGATTCGGTGATCTCAAGTTTCAAGCTGGAGGCCTCCAAGCCCGTGTCTTTCAGCGCCTGATCGACGACCGTGAGAAGGTCCGAATGGGCGAACTGCCGACCCGACAGGTTCACACCCACGGTCAAGTGCCGGAGATCGACAAATTCCCTGTGCCAGGCGCGCAGTTGGCGACAGCTCTCACGCAGTGCCCAGGCTCCGATGGGGATGATGAGGCCCAATTCTTCTGCGACAGGAATGAATTCGTCCGGCGACACCAGGCCCCGTTGTGGATGTGTCCATCGCAGCAGGGCCTCGAAACCGGAAATCTGTCCGGTCTCCAGGGATACGATCGGCTGATAGCACAGGTGAAATTCCTGATGCTCCACGGCACGATGCAGGGCGGCTTCCAGGTGCAAGCGGGCCATCGCATGGGTATGCATGGCCGTGTCGAACATGACAAAGCCGGCCTTACCGAGTCCTTTGGCGCGACACATGGCGGCGCCCGCATCACGCAAGACCTCATCAGCCCGGTCATAGCTGGTCGTACTGGACGTAATCCCGATGCTCGCAATCAGAAACACGTCGCGGCCATCCGTCGCAAAGGGTTTGGCCAGTGCGTGTTGAATTCGGGTTGCCACATGGGCCGTGTTACTCACGGTTTTGAGATTATCGAGGAGGACCACGAATTCGCTGCCCCCCAGGCGGGCGACCGTATCGCCTGCCCGGACATGGCTAGCCAGTCGCTGGCCGATCTCAATGAGCAAGCGGTCGCCCGCCGCTGGCCCCAGGCTGTCGTGGACCACGTCGAATCCCTCCAGGGTCAGGAAGAAGACGGAAAAGGCATACGCGGGCTCTCGTTGGCGGCGCAGGATGACATGGTCCAACCGTTCCAGCAGCAACGCCCGGTTGGGAAGACCGGTCAAGGCGTCATGAAAGGCTTCATGGAGTAATCGTTCCTCCGCGTGGCGGTTCTCTTCCAGCAGGCGTTTCCGTTCTAAGGCCTGCGCGACCGCCGGTCCCAGGCGAGCGAGTCGGTCTTTGAGGAGATAGTCTGACGCGCCGTCCTTCATGCATTGGACGGCCACATCCTCACCAATGTGGCCCGAGACAATGATGAACGGCACCTCGAGACCCTGCTCCTTCAGCAATCGGAGTGCACGTCGCGCGTCGAAATGGGGCAGGGAGAAATCCGCCAGTATGACGTCCAGCCCTGGATTCAGCTGCGCGAGATATGCGGGTTCGGTCTGTACGACCTGACCCTGCGGGTCAAATCCCGCGTCTCGGAGGTGATCGAGCATGAGTTCGGCATCCAACGCACAATCTTCGAGAATCAGCAGATGGAGTGGAGTCGCCATGGTCATTGTGCCTGCCAACTAATGACATGTGCCAGTGGACATAGGGAGCAGAAGACCACGCCTTCGTCCGGAAGACTGCCTGGCCGCCATTGGTTGTCATTGGTTGAGTAGTAGACACTCCACGACCATGGTGCGCGGCGGTTCCGTGAATGTCCCAACTTGGAGTAGCAGGGCAGTGTCATGGTGAATGCTGAGTGCTAAGAAATGTTTCTGGAGCAAGTATGAACTCGATTTGCGTGCGGTCAAGAAATCTGTTGGAACCAGGTCGGGCGCATGGTGCACTGCGCTCCGCCTATTCGCAGGCTATTTGCGCTCGACGCTCTCTGAACGTACATTTCAATCAGCCCATTTTCCTATAATTCGCTGATGGTCATGGCTTCCAAAGAACCTGAGCCATCTTTGGATGTCCGCTTCCTCAACCGTGGGTAGCGATATACTCGCTCGAATACATATGCCGCGGATCTTTCGCATTCCCCTCGGACCGACTATTGACTGGAAAGTCGACTCGCTGGTTCTAGTTGCAAGTTCCTGCCTACAGACAAACTTCGAAACATTGGTATTACGCCAAGCTCGTGGCCCCAACCAACCTGCCTATGTCTTCCATCTCCCATAGATCGACTGATGGAGACACATAACGACGGTGACGCGAGCAGGCAAAATTAAGAGTCAAGTGGAAACAGCGAGGAGATCCCCCATGTGAGCATGTTACCCTTGCAGACAAAGAACACGCGGCTTACGGTTGCACCTGCAGATTATTGACCACCTGGGTGACGCCTCTGACCTCGCGGGCCACCTGTTCCGCGCGCAGCTTATGGTCAGTCGAAGGCACGGCTCCGTTGAGATAGACGATCCCTTCCGTGGTATCCACATGGACTCGGGCAAGATTGGCCACTCGATCCGTCATGAGCTTGTCCTTGATCGTCGCGGTGATCATCGGATCGTTCTGGGTCGGCGTGGAGAGGCTCGGCGTGGGGGGTGACGTGGACACCTGAAGATTGTTGACCACCTGTCGGACCCCTTTGATGTCCTGGGTCAGAAGTTCCGCCCGCAGTTTCTGGTCCGGCGATGGAACAACCCCGTTCAAACTGACCAGACCTTGTCGCGTCTCCACATCAATTCTGGACGCGTTCATGTTCCGATCGGTCGTGAGAACCGCATTGACCGAAGAGGTGATGGCCGCATCGGAAAGAACGGGCTGCACCTGCAACCGATTGATGACCGAGCCGTTGACCACGCTGGAGGTGGCCAACGTCGCGAGCACAATCTGTTCAATCCGCGCCTTGTGGTCGGATGAAGGCACGACACCACTCAAGTGGACATTGCCGTTTTCAGTATCTACGCCCACCCGCGAGAGATCGAAGTGTTCTTGCACGAGTTGGCCTTTAATCGCGGAATTGATCCGCGCATCTTCGGTCTGGGAGGACAGGGTTTGACATCCGAGCGTGAGCGATGCGGTCGCCAGCACAATGGCCATGTTGAATGGAAATGGTTTCATATGCATGGAATCACTCCTTTCATTCGAGGAGAGCGTTACGCACCCTCGCAATTTAGCCGACACACTCAAAGGGATGTCCTGCTCCTGACCTGCTTATGCTCTACCTATACGTTAGGCTTGGAGCGAAGTTTCTTGCCGAATCAAGACGACAACCGCATCCGGGCGAACGCACTTTTTTGTGCAATCGCGCTCCTCCTTGTGTGTTCGAGCTTACGATAGACAGAGACACGGAATACTGGAAAAATCCCTAGGTGATGGTCCATTCAGAAACATGCGGAATGTATGAGGCACCGCCAGCATTACTGGCCATCTTATCGAAAGAGTTAGCAGCTTCAACTTAGGTGTCGCGTCCTCGCAATCGATTAATAGATCTCCTAGGCAAGAAGGTTTCCCGTCCAGTCTGCGACTGCAGGCTCAGCTGGTTTTCTTTCCGGACCATCTGCTTCTCGAGTCGGCCAGCTGCGCCGCCGCATTCAACCGTTCCACCTCAAATTGATTGAGGCAACTTCGGAAGTCTCGTAGCTGTGAGGAATCCGAATTGTGTTGTGTCTAAATATGATTCAGGTAAGGCACCAAACCTAGTTTCCTCTCCCGCCCGTGTAGCCCCTTCCGACCCGACGCGATCCACCCGGTGATCGTATGCGCTTGATGAGTGACAATAGGCCCTACTGTAGCCGGATTCGAATCAGGGCCGTTAAATAATGGCTCGATCCTCACAACCAACCGTTTTGTTCTAAATGGTTTACCGCGAAGAACCTCAACTATCCTCAAGTGCTCGCTCGCTTCTTGCCCGCGAAACCCCGAGACCTTGCCAAAAAATACGGTAAGCATTTGACCGAAAACCATGAGGTGGTATAGTCGGCCAGGAGTTGGTGCAGGAGAGGAAACGTTATGCACTTCGTTCGTATTGGCAAAAAAGCCTTAAACCTCGATAGTGTGAGCTACTGCGAAGCGCAGATTTGGCAAGATGAGATGTCGCTGAAAGTGTTTTTCCTCGGATCGGCCAACAATACCCCGTTGGTATTTGCAGAAGAGGATGCCAAAGAGCTATGGAAGTATTTGGATTACGTGGCTGAAAAACCTGTTTAACGTCTCCACCGCTTCAACTCTCAGTTTATCAGTCCACGTCGTTTTGTTAATTCCTACACATGCAGGTAGCTCCTGTCTCTGTGGATGAATCACTCATCTAAATTACTGCTTCATCGGCCCTCTGATAGCTAGAATTGTACACCCGCAATCTCGCGGAGATAGGGCAGGGATTTCTTGTTTTGTTTTGGCGCGGATGGTAGCACCGTGCGCTTCGATTGAATGGCTCTCAATCTTTCTTTCTTGAGCAAATCCCCCGAACGAGGGGTCCTCTCGCATGCTGAAGGAAAATTGTGGTACTCTCTATTCGCCTATTCGCCTGAACGGGGAGAGAGTTGGCTGCCATGGCAAAACTTCGGTACTGCGAACGAGTCCATACACACTTTCCCGTTATGTTTGCGAGTGAGGCCTATGTGGGAGAGGGAACCGTGCTCAACGTGTCGGTCCCAGGCTGCGCCGTGCACAGTCGAAGACGTGTAAAGCCCGGCTCCTATCTTGAGATGAGAATGCTCATTCCTGATACCACGTTTCCGCTCCGAGTTGGATTGGCAAAAGTACGCTGGTGCGAGGGACGACAGTTTGGTGTCGAATTTATTCAAATGCCCGGCGAAGATCAGGTCCGCTTAGGTCGGCTTGTCAAGAAACAGACCACTTTCGTACTGTCATCTCGATCCAGCGCGTGGCAGGGGCGCATTTCTTAATCATGCGAGGAGCGCGAAGACACATGGCGAGAGGTCCTCTGCTCATCACGATACTGCTTCTGGCAGGCTGCGCTGAGTCCTATACCGTGTTTGATCACCAGACCGGCAACCCGATCATGCTGGGTCGCCGCGCATATTCCTACGATGGTTGCCTCTCCACGATGCGCGAGGAAGCAGCTCGACTTGGAGTCTCGCTGAGCACTGTCCAGGTGAGAGGCTCTTGGGAAGGTCGATCCCTCCTCTGGCCCTTCGAGCCAGGGTATGCCTGCGAAGGGACAATTGGCCCCGAGCGTCTGCCACACGGAATCTATCTGAAGGTTCCGCCCCTATCACCTCAAGGATAGGCATCATCCACTTTCTCTTTTGGCTTCATCTGCATGCCCAAGAATCCTGGCATGACTTATTTTTTAAAATCTCCCAAGAGACCAGTTGACAATACTACTACTGGCGCAGTATTACTCGACCAACACTACCGGAAGTAGCCTATGGGTTTCCCTCTCTCAGACTTACTCCCCGTTTCAAGAAGACCAAACATAAAAAGGAGGTGGCTCGTTTAGAGCTGGCCGTGTTATTCAGGAGCCGGTAAAGAAAGTTCACCTGTAATTTGGCAGGAGTATTTCGTTTGCCCGCGACATACCATTCGAAATAATTTGTTTCACAAGGAGTTGCAATGGAAGATCTCATCATCGAAGAAGAAGGCGCCTCATCCGCACTCAAAATTACGCTCGGTGATTTTCTCGTCTTCATCAATTGGATGAATCAAACCGAAAAATGCCTCGATCGCGCTGAAGCCTTGCCGACCATTCCAGACTTGGATTCTGGCAAGGTCAGAGGCTGGATCCAACTCGTGCAACGGCTTGAGGAGCGCTTTCGCCGGAGCGAAGAAAAGAAACTGGCGCTCGAAGCGAATGTGATCGCACAGGAAGCACAGTTGGGACAACTCCTGTCGCACTTGCATGCGAACATTGCCTCGCTCTATGACAACCTTGGGCAATCGCAAAAGGCCGAAGAGGTTCGTCGTCGAGCCGAAGCACTGCATGTAGGTTAATGCCAGGGGTCCTGCATCCAAAATTCGTTCGCCGTGGTTCCTCTTGACCGCTCTGTTTCGTTGCGGGTCAAAGCGCCTTTGGCCTAAAAATGCTCGTATGGGCGAATATGGTCAGAGCCGTGGAGAGCAGTATCATATGTTCTATGCCGTCGCGCTTATCCGTGGCATGGAATGCCCTTCGAGTTTCGCGTCTTTCCCTTACGGCATTTTCGCATTTTCTTTCTCCTCCTTCATGTCTTGGCTATAATCAACTTGCCTTAGAAGCCGTCTTCGCATCAGACTACCGGACAAGATCAAGGGACTAGGAACCGGGCTCAAACGGTTCACACGATAGCATGGGTAGCGGATGATCAAAGCACTCCTCGTCGAAGACAATGACGTCGACGCTCAGTTCACGCAGGATCTTCTCTCTGAATGGAGCATTGAGGAGTTTCAGATTATTCGAGCAAAAACGCTGGGAGAGGGGCTCATACTTCTCAGTCGTGAGCGGTTCGATGCGGTGCTCCTGGACCTGTCTCTCCCGGATGCATTCGGTCTCCCGACAGTCAGACAGGTCCATGCCACCAGTCCGACGATCCCCGTTGTCGTCCTGAGCGGTGTGAGCGACCAAAACTTGGCTCTTCAAGCTGTCCAACAGGGGGCACAGGACTACCTTGTCAAAGGTCAGGGTCATCCCGAGCTGTTAGCTCGTGCTGTCCGTTATGCTATTGAGCGGAAACGTTCTGAAGAACGCCTGACATACCTTGCACAGTACGATCACTTGACTGGGCTAGTAAACCGCAGCCTCTTTCGTGATCGGCTGGTTCAAGCCATGGCTCGAAGTAAGCGCATGCAACAACCAATTGGTCTCATGCTCCTTGATCTCGATCGATTCAAAGCAGTGAATGATGCATTTGGCCATGACATGGGTGACGAACTACTCAAGGCAGTGTCTGAACGACTCAAGACCTGTGTGCGAGAAGTCGATACTGTGGCCAGGATGGGCGGGGACGAGTTCACCATTATTCTGGAAGGGGTCTCTTCTGAAGAGAACATCCTCGTGATAGCAAAGCGCATCACGGAGTCCATTGCCGCGACCTTCGATTTAAAGGAGCACCACATCTCCATCGGGGTCAGTATCGGTATTACCATTTATCCTCACGACGATCATCCAGTCGACGAATTATTGAAGCATGCCGACACGGCTATGTATCGAGCAAAACAGCAAGGGGGCAATGCGTTCCACCTTCACGACGCCCCTGGGACTCACTCGGCCAATCTCCTCCCCTAAGGTGCGCACGCTATGGACCTTGACGAAACCAAGGGCGGAGACACCTTCCGACTCCTGAACGACCTCTCTTTCTTCCTCCAACGCACCGGTCCTTAGATTTCAGAGGATCCTCTCTACCCTGTTCACTCAACGTCCGATGTCACTTAATGGCTGATCCGTTACAATTAAGGTCCCGCGCGGATTGGGGGCAAGAATGTTTGAGGTGTCGAGCGACTCTCGACCGGGGATGGGGTGGCAGTCTGGGGTCATTACCATCCCCCAGTGCTGATTCTCGCTGCACCTATTGTCGACAAGCAACGCCTCCGCGTGATGAAAGAGGAGAATCCCGCTCAGCATATTCTCGCGGCACCGGTTCCTGACCAGCTCAGGATGGCTCCCCGGATCTCGCACCGCAATACCGAAATGGTGGTTGCCGCTGCAGACATTATCGGCAATCCTCGGCTGTGCCCCGGCAAATACAAAAATCCCCGATTCTCTGTTTCCACACACTTCGTTTTCGGCAAATGTCGGCCGCGATTGCGGGCCATATATCACCACGCCGGATAAAATACCTTCCGTGGCACGGCATTGTGTCACAGAACAAGAGGAATCGAGCAGGTTCATCGCTGAATTCTGATCGCTTCCGACATATCGAAACGTGATGCCAGAGATGCGACCATTTGGAACCTGCTGGAGATAGAGTGGGCCCCCACGACGGGAAAAAATTTGCACCTCGTCTCGACCGGCCCCCACCAGATGAATCGGTCGCCCCGTGATGAAGACTTTGTCCTCGTAGATCCCGGGACGAACAAAAACCTGATCCTCCGCCCTAGCATCCAGTAATGCCGCACTGGGACGTGGATACGAGTCGCCATCATTCGCGTCGACGATCAAGGTCTTTCCACCGAGGGGGTTCGCCGGAGGAGCAGTCTGCATGTCCAATTTCTTTTACCTGGCCTTTCTCCCTCTCACATCACCGTGGTCATTCAATCTCTCATCTCTGGCCTAAGCGGCCGAGTGGCATTATTTCGACGAAGCAGCAAGCAAATCAAGTTCACCTCACCGTTTACTGACGCCATGTTGCTGAGTAGTGTGCTCCATTCTGTCAAGCGAGGGAACTCACGCACAGATCGTACAAATCTGTCGCTATTGCCGGTGCTATCGCATCACACCTGCCGAAATCGAATGACGCCAAGCTGGTGGATTGTTATAGATTTTTATGCCGACAGGATAGTTGCCGGGTGGCACGGCGATTGCGCTAACGAAGGAAGATGGTACCGAGGCCCTGCCAAGCAGTACGGGAGGTTTTATGACAAAGACGCTGATGATCGTATTGCCAGGAATGATTGCAACGCTGTTTTCTCTCAATCTCGCCATTGCCGCCCCTTCAAGCATGCAGGATTCGTCTCGACACCTCTACGATCGAGTGATGGAGGAATTCAAGCACAGGGATTACGAAGCCGCTTTGGCTGGCTTTCGATTCTTTCTCGAACTCCATGGGCAATCCTCGTTGGCAGCCAATGCGCAATATTGGGTGGGAGAATGTCAGTATCGATTAGGGCGCTATAAGGAAGCCTTGAAATCCTTCTACCACGTTGTGTCGTATTACCCACTCAGTCCGAAGCTTGCCGCTTCTGCCTTGAAGATCGGGCAAACGTATACCCGCCTGAAGGATCATGAAAAAGCTCGCATGATGTACGAGCGAGTGGTCGATCAGTATCCAGAAAGCGCAGAAGCAGAGTTGGCACGGAAAGCCCTCGACGTGACGCCGATGCGGGATGAGGAGCCCTCCCCTCAACTGATCAATAGCCCGCCTGAGTAATTTCACGTCAAGAAAACCGGAAAACGCGACGCCAGTGGGGAGTGGGAGTCACTCGTCATCGCTGAGCCCAAGCAACTGAGCGAGTTGAGGCACCGTGTAGGATGTCTGGGGTTTCAAGGTGGTCAACGTGATTCCAGCTGCCTGTAAAACAGACTGGATCTCCTCTCTCCGGATGACCTCATGCGATTGAGGAGGAAGACCTTCCTCAATCAACACAACCTGCTCCGCAACCTTCGTTCCCGGATGGACCAACACAAAGTCGAGCTGCTTCAGCGCGATCTGTCTTAACACCTGTGACCGAGTCTTTCTTTCCGCCTCGACGCTGACAACAGACCAGAGTGGAACTCTCGCAAAAACAAGATAATGGTCTTGCGCGGCCAACCGTATGAGATTGTAAAACATGAGTTCGGCGTCGGTTAGCAAGGGCTGAGAACGTAGCGTGACACCGGGAGGAACGATAAAGCTCTCTTTCCTGATTGTTCCAATGGGTAACGAGCCCCTCAACCGCCAAATCAGGAAAGCCAAGAACGCGATGACAAGGCCGATGAATACACTCTCCATCGTACAGCTATCGCGCGGGAAGAGATTCACGCCAGCGGGGCCCGTTCGGCACAATCGTGCCCAGGATCACGGGATGGTTCGCGCCCGTCACAGATGGAATGTTGCCCCACTGCCCGGTCACGGTTTGATAGGCCAATACAGCGAAAGCCACCGCTTCAAACACTTTACTGTCCCACCCCAGAGCCTCAAATGTGGTGATTGGAACCGGGGCGAATACCGTCGCAAGATGGCTCATGATCGCGCGGTTACGGACGCCCCCGCCACCCACCACCACTTCATCAATCTCACCGTTGATCCACCGTCGAGAGGTTCCCACCGCCTTGGCCGTCCACATACTGCACGTCGCCAATAGGTCCTCGATTGAGAGGCTGCGTTGCTGCTTAATTGCGATCAGTTCCTCAATGAGATCAGGACCGAATGCTTCTCGCCCGGTCGATTTGGGCGGCCGCTTGGACAGAAAGGGATGCGCGAGCAGCTTGCCCAACAATCGTGAATCGACCTGCCCTTTCATGGCCAGTTTTCCATCACGATCCATCAGCAGCCGCCCGTCGGTCAAACGCACCATTAGACTATCCAGCACCATATTGGCCGGCCCCGTATCGAATGCCTGCACCCCGCTGAGATGTCCTCCCTTCGGCACATACGTCACGTTGCTGATACCCCCGAGATTCACCACCAAGCGTGCACGACGCGCATGTTTCAAGAGCAGGGCATGTGCTGCGGGCGTCAGGGGAGCCCCTTGGCCTCCTGCCGCGACGTCACGCGAACGGAAATTGGCCACGGTGGTAATCCCCGTTCGCTCGGCAATGACCGCCGGCTCGGCGATTTGGAGGGTGGAACGAATGGCTCCGACTCCCGGCGCATGAATCCCATGCGGAAGATGGTGCAGGGTTTGCCCATGAGAGCCGATCAACACCACATCGTCCGGCTGCAGGTTCGCCTGCCGAATCACGTGCAGCGCCGCGTTCGCGAACCATTCACCCAGCAAAGCATTGAGGTGGCACACATCCGCGACGGTGCCCGAAACTGACGCAGAGAGAATGCGCTGCTGTAAGGAGCGTGGATAGGCCAGCGTGTGCGCCTCGATCGTCCGCGCCTTCAGGGACCGACCTCGTCCGGTAATGTCCACGAGCGCAGCATCGACGCCATCACCGGATGTTCCAGACATGAGTCCAACAACGTGCATTAACCCCTCCAGTGATCGTCTAGTACAAGCTGTAGAATCGCTACGCTAATGGAACTACCCGCTAGGGTCAAGCAGGGAAGACATCGTGCTCGACTTCTAGAGGACAACCCAGATCGTTGCGTTGACAAGGAGGGAACCCGATGTTACCGTCCTCGCCCATGCTGAATATCCGATTGGTGCGCCTGCTCTGGGCGATCCTCATTAGCCACGGTTTACTCGCCGGACCTCTAGTCCTTGCCGCATCGGCAGTCGAACCCCTCAATATCGTGGTCACGATACCTGTTTTGAAGGACCTGGCCGAACAAGTCGGCGGGCCCCACGTACGGGTAACCTCCCTTCTGAGCGGCTATGAAAACGAACATACCTATTCCCCGAAACCGAGTGACCTCGTCGCCGTCCGGAAAGCCCGGCTGCTGTTCGAAGTCGGTATCGGCCTTGAAGTCTGGGTCACTTCGTTGGTGAAGAACGCCGGCAGCGCATCACTCCAGGTTGTCACCACCTCCAAAGGGATCGCGCTTCTCCCTGATAGGCCAGACCATGACGGCACAGTTCATGCCGCCGAAGGGGATGAACGAGGGAATCCTCACGTATGGATGGATCCTGAGAATGCGACGACCATGATGCGGCATATCACGGAATCCCTCATTCATGTAGATCCGGCCAATGCGACGGAGTATCGAGCCAATCAGGCTTCGTATCTTCGAAAACTGGACCAACTTCGAGTGGACCTGAGTGATCGGGTCACACGCCTTGCCGATCGGCGCTTCATTGCCCATCACCCGGCGTGGCCGTACTTCGCGAGGCGTTTTGGGTTCCAGATCGTCAGGACCATCCAACCCCAATCCGGGAGCGAGCCATCGGCGCTCCAGCTTCACCTACTCATAGCGAAGATCAAAAAAGACCGGATCAAGGTCGTGGTCTCGGAAATTCAGTTGAGCCAAAAGATTCCCGAGCTGTTGGCCAAGGAGACCGGCGCGCGCGTGGTGGTGCTCACCACTCTCCCCGGAGGCCTCCCGCACACAGAGACCTATCTCGACATGCTCCGTTATAATGTGCTCCAATTGGCCAACGCGCTGGAATCGGCCTAGCGGTTAATAGGCATCGGTTTCACCGGCTTTGACCGAGAGGAGTCCTCCCCGACGTGGCTAGTCAGTCCCTCCCTATCATTCACTTCGATCATGCTACCTTTGGGTTCCCCGGGGTGATTGCCCTTGAGGATATCTCGCTCGAGATTCAATCCGGCGAGTTCGTGGGAGTCATCGGGCCCAACGGGTCTGGAAAGACGACTCTCTGCCGCGCGGTCCTCGGTTTGATGGCCCCGCTGAAAGGTGGTCACCTCAGAATTTTCGATTGTGCCTGTGATGAGCTACGCTGTCACCATCGGGCCAAGATCGGCTATCTGCCTCAGAAGGGAGTCGTTGATCGCAACTTTCCCGTCACGGTACTGGAAACCGTCATGATGGGACGGTACGGCGCATTAGGTCTGTTCAAACAACCATCAGGGAGAGATCACAAGATTGCGCTGGACGCCCTGGCTCACGTAGGGATGGAAGGACATCGAGACAGCGCTCTGGGCCACCTCTCTGGAGGACAACAGCAGCGTGTCTTCATCGCCAGAGCGTTGGCCCAGCAACCTCAAGTGTTGTTGCTCGACGAGCCGACGACTGGACTGGATATCACGACGCAGCATAATGTCGTTGAGTTGGTTCAACACCTGCACGAAGAGTTAGGTCTGACAGTCCTCTTAATCACTCATGACATCAATATGATCCGTTCAAGGGTCGACCGGCTCGTGCTCCTCAAGACTCGCCTCTACGCGGCAGGACCGCCTGCCGATGTCCTGAAACCAGAAATCCTCAGCCAGGTCTATGGGAAAGACCTGGTCATCACGGAGCGGGACACCATCATCGTCGAGGATTACCACCACCATCATCATTGACCATTCCGTACGATGCTTGAACTATTCACCTACGATTTCATGCAACGCTCGCTTCTGGCAGCGGCGTTGGTTGGTGCCTTGTGCTCGACGATTGGCGTCTTTGTCGTCTTACGCGGGCTGGCGTTCGTGGGAGCCGGCACGGCGCATGCGGCGTTTGCAGGAGTCGCACTCGGCTTTTTAATGGGCTGGCCGCCGCTCCTCATGGCCATGCTCTTTGGCCTCGCCACAGTCTGGATCACGGGATGGGTGGAAGAAAAAGGCCGGATGAAACTCGATGTCTCCATCGGAATTCTCTATACCGCCACCATGGCCCTAGCCATTCTTTTCATCGGCTTGATGAAGACGTATAACGCCGAGGTCTATGGCTACCTCTTCGGGAGCGTGCTCGCTGTGACCAGCGAAGAGCTGCGCACGATTGCGGGACTCAGTATCGTCGTCATTGGTTCGATTCTGCTTTTTTCGAAAGAACTGTACTTCATTGCATTCGATCAAGAAATGGCCGAAGCCTCCGGTATACCGGCCCGACGGATATTTTTCCTCTTGCTGACACTGGTCGCACTCACGGTCGTGGTGTCGCTCAAAACCGTCGGGGCGATCCTCGTCTTTGCCATGATCCTGATTCCAGCTTCCACCGCCTACCAACTGACTCATAGCCTCTCGACCCTGACCTGGTATTCAATCCTCATCGGAGTCTCCTGTTCAGTCGGAGGAGTGCTCCTCTCCTCCATCTGGGATATTCCATCCGGTCCTGCCATTGTGCTGCTCGCCACACTGCTGTTCTTTGTTGCGGTCCTTTTTTCTCCAAAGAGACAGCGACGGTCTCTCGCCGTCACTTGATCTCGGATGTATCTAACGTTGTGGGATCTGAGTCCTCATCCATTCTCATGTTGTCTCTCCCTCCTGTAGGGCTTCAGATACACAACTGTGTCCGCAATGAACCATTGTTCCACGAGCAGAAGAGGATCATGATAATCCCTGAATCACCCAACAAGCGTGATAGGCCTAAGCTTTTATATTGATTGAGTAATTCCGTTCATCAGGCTTGAATCCATTCAAGGGAATCGGGGTACTAAACTTGCTTTGACTAGTGCGGAGAGAACGCTTGGCTCTAGCCTATTTACGTCATTAGATCAACATCACGGAGGATTTATATATGGGTGTCGTTATGGCTCGTTGGGGTTTAGTCGGATTCATGGTGATAAACGCGCTCGTCCTAGGCAGCCAAGCAAGAGCGGAAGAATGGAAGATGGAACAAGGCGGAATTGAGGCAGGCAAAGTCCTGCTCGGCATGCGGGCAGGGTTTGCCCCATTGACCCAATCGTTGACCGCTAATACCTCAACCGACGTGGGCTCCTTGGTCAATTTTGAAGCGATGTATAGCCTCAACAAGTGGCTCTTAGTTGGGATGATGTTGGAGTGGGAACGCCATGGCGTGGATCAAGAACGGCCCGCCCGGGACTTGGGCCATCAAGACACCGTATCGGTACTGCCGACAGTCGAAGTACGCCCGGTGCGATTTGGCCCGATCAGCCCCTATGCCAACATGAGCTTCGGGGTGAATGTGAATAGTTTCGGTGAAAACACCTCGACTCGTATCTCCCCCAGCAACACCTTCGCCTGGCGACTCGGCTGGGGCGCCGACTATATGCTCACCAAACAGTTCGCGTTGAACACGGAAATGGCCTATAAACGCAATGACGGACATGCGACGGTGAACGGGACCCTCAACAACGACTGGAACGCCTCGTCCTTCGGCTTCCTCTTCGGTGCCAAACTCTTCTTTTAGTTTCTGAATATTCGAGGCAGATTTAGCGGCGTGGAACCCCTGTCCTCCAGGGGTTCCACATCAGCTACAATAGATGGGCAGAAGCAAAGGATCGCCGACTCGAAGAAAATACCCTATTCCGGTCGACCTTGTTTTGATCGGCTCCAGACCATTCCGGTCTGTTCCTTTGAATTGAAACCAAGCTTTTCATAAAAGCCCGGCATGCGGGTGCAGAGCCAGAAGAGTTCGACTTTCTTGAGGCGCGGGTGGGTCAAGATACGCTGGACGATATCGGTACCGACGCCCTGGCTCTGGTAGGCCTTATCGACGATCACATCCCAGATGGTCGCTCGGTAGACATAGTCCGTTAATACCCGTCCAAATCCGATCAGCACGTCACCGTCCCAAGCCGTCACGGCTACATCGGTGTGGCGCAACATCTCACGTGCGTCTTCAAGGCTCCGCCCTTTAGCCCAAGGCGCTTGCTGGTAGAGGCGGACGAGCTTGGCGGGGGCGAGGTCCTTCTTCTCGGAGAAGGTGATCGCGGGCTTGAGGGTTGGAGGCATCTTGTACTAGATTAGCTCCCAGTTACTGCAACCAAAATCACGCGGAGTGTACGAGGAACACCATGACAACGCAAGTCCGTAGCTGCCCCAAGTGCTTTCAACTCATGTGGCTCACAGAGAACCAGTATGAAATCCTCGATGAGGCAACCGTTCGCGCCAAGTGCCCTCATTGTGGGTCAACAGTTCGATTCACGCTTGTCTCGCAGGGAGCAAATGCAGCCGGCCCGAAGATGGGCCACTGACCACTTCGCGGAGTTCTGAGTCCTGAGTTTAGAGTTTTGAGTTAAGGCCAAACCCAGCACTTCCAACTCAGAACTCTAGTCACATCCCCCGTCCTGCGCCGTCCAGTTCCGGCTTGTTGCCGGGCAGAATCTTATTCAGGGTGGACCGATAGTCGCCTGTGCGCTTCTCATCGATCCGTCCGATTTCGATTTCTTTATCTCGCTGCATCCGTTCCAGATGATCGAGCACCGAGAGGAGCGGCTGGACGGAACCGAGCAGTCGACCAACTTCAAAAGCTTCCAGCGATTCTACAAATAATTCGTTCAGACCTCTATAGGAGGTCCCGGCGCTCTGGCTCCGGAATCGGGAGACAATCTCCTCATACTCTTCGACCGCCTCAAACTTCGGCTTCACGCCGGTCGGCACCGCCGACAAATGGACAATCGGCGGCAATTTGGCCGCATAAATCTTCAGTTGAGCGACCAATCCACCTATCGCGTCCAGCACATCGCCAGTCTGCATGAACTCATCCTTCGAGGCGGCATTGCTTACGTCAAGTTGAGGGGCCTGTCAAGATTTTCGAGTACCGTGAGGAGGCGTGAGACCATTGAGGGCCTGAACCACCTGCTCCATATCGGACGGGAAAGGCTTTGTATACTCCTGAAACTCTCCGGTAGAGGGATGACGGAAACCTAGGGTCCTCGCATGCAACATCACGCGCGGGATCTCGACGCTCTCTACCGTGCAGACCTTCTTCCCGCCATAGGTCTGATCTCCCAGAATGGGATGGCCCAGGGATGCCAGATGGACACGGAGCTGGTGAGTCCGGCCTGTGCGTGGGTACAAAAGTACATGGGCGGCCAGTTTGCCGAAGCGATGGTCGACCTTGTATTCCGTCACGGATTCCTTGGGTCGCGCCGTGTGTGCAGAGAACTTTTTCCGTTCCTTCCTGTCACGGCCAATCGCCAGCTCGATCAACCCATGCCCTTTTTTCGGCAGGCCTGAGATAAGAGCCTCATACACCCGCGTGATCATGTGATGTTTGAATTGAGCCGAAAGAGCACGATGAGCCTCGTCTGTCTTGGCGATCACCATCACACCAGAGGTATCCTTGTCCAGCCGATGGACCAGCCCTGGCCGTTCTTTGCCACCAATCGTCGACACCGTGCCGCCGGATATCTGAAAATGATGGAGGAGGGCATTGACCAGCGTACCGGCCCAATGACCAGGCGCAGGATGGACGACCAGGCCGGCTGGCTTATTCAGGAGCAGCAACACGTCGTCCTCGTAGAGAATCTCGAGGGGAATCGACTCGCCTTTGAGTTCCAGCGGCTCCGCTTTCGGAATGTCAAAGGCGATGGTATCGCCGGGCTTGATCTTTTGACTCGGCTTGACGGCCTGACCGTTGATCCGCACACGCCCTTGCCCAATCAACCGCTGCAAGGCTGATCGCGATAACTTGGGCTCACGATTGACCAGAAAAACGTCCAACCGCTTTGGCAACTCACCGGCCGTCACGACAAACTCAGTCACCATAGACGAATCGCCCTCACCAGTCCATTCAGGCCACGCTACTGCAGCACGAGGCTTAATTGCAATCGGGACGCCTGTCTGATCACCCACCGGCCTGCCGATCCGATTGCCTCTTCATTCGATTCGGACTAAGCTGACAACCGCGAGGCTGGTCCGACGTCGAACAAGGAGGCAAAACCATGAGATGGACAATCAGCCTGACGGTGGTGCCGGTGATGGTACTTTCCTCGTTCACGATGGCGGGGCGCGCAGCAGAGCTGCCCGGCATTCCCCCGGAAACGGTCACGGATTACATCCATGCCGTCATTGAAGCCGACCGCACCTTCTACACCATTCATGTCGTCGAGCGCATGCAGAAGCAGGGTGGAGCCCCGGCAGCGGAGAATTGGCGCGCAAAGAAGAAGACCTTGCCGTTACCAGCTCAGTTCCTCGCAGAAACGAGCGACCTGTCCTCGAAAACTGGAACGAAGGTCCGCTACCGGTTGATCAGTCTGTGGCCGATCAATCCGCACAATGGCCCGGATGGTGAGTCAGAAAAGAAGGGGCTAGAAGCTGTGCGTGAACATCCAGAAGGCTCTGCGATCAGTACGGTCAAGATCGGCGATCAGACCTATTTCAAGGCCATCTATGCCGACCGTGCCGTCACTCAATCCTGCATTGGCTGTCACAATGCCCACCCGAATAGCCCTAAGAAAAACTTTAAGGTGGATGACGTCATGGGCGGTCTGGTGATCGAGATTCCGCTGGGGAAATAGCAGGGTTTCTCATTGTGCTGTGATCTTGCCAGGAACTCCGCGAAGCGCAACGAGGAATTGGTCAATAACAAATACCCAGCGTGCGTCTCAGTAATTCGCCTTCTCACAACGAAACCCTTCTGATTCTTCCATTTCCATAGGGATCGGACAGATCGTCCATCACTGCGCGCATCAAGCGACCACCATCCCGTGGCATAAGATCCTTCCAAGCTAGGATGCTACTCTCTCTTGGGATGATACCCTGTTGCCCCATTGAGACCGTCGAGCTAGAACATTCTGATCGTGCGCGCTCCGGGAACAAATGCGGCACTGGTCTCACTCCGCCTCTATCGTGGGGGATCTGTGAGCAAGAAAAACGGTTTGCCCACTCACTCGCATCTCTGGGACTACTCATTGCACGAGCATAGGGGATTAGCCAGGCTGCCCAGACATTTCTGTCGGAAGCCAAGCAAACGTTTTGTCTTTTCTGAATTAACTGAGGGAAATATCAGTGGCCGGTCTTGTGCGCTCGGTCTGCGATCTTCTTTCGGAGGAGGGCTTTTTCGAGACTGATTTCAGCTTCTTTCACTTCAGAGGGAAGACCACCGGCCTTGAGTCGCTGCTCGGCCTTTTCGACCTCCGCTTGTGCGCGACCGACATCGATATCTTCGGCCTTCTCGGCGATCTCGGCCATGATGGTCACTTTGGTCGGAGTGACCTCTGCATAGCCCCAGAGGACCGCCATGTGATTGGTCTGATCTCCGATGCGATAGCGCAGCTCACCGATGCGTAAGGTAGAAAGAAAATGACAGTGCCCCGGCAACACGCCGAACTCACCCTCTGACCCCGGTGCAATGACTTCATCCACCTGCTGGCTCACGAGCAGCTTCTCCGGCGTCACGACTTCTAACAATAACTTTCCTGCCATCTTCTTCCTTACTTCCTTCTCAAGCGGGCCAAGCGAGTTGCCCTCAACTGCGCGCGTCCAACGAGGGCCTTCTGAGGCCGTGCGTTGCGCGAGCACAGAGGGCACCCGCTTGGCCCGCTTCTTATACCTTCACTCCCATCTTCTCCGCTTTTGCAATCACTTCTTCGATCGGGCCGACCATGTAGAACGCCTGTTCCGGAAGATGGTCGTACTTGCCATCGAGAATTTCCTTGAAGCTTCGCACCGTGTCTTTGAGCTTCACATACTTGCCCGGCGAGCCAGTGAAGGCTTCGGCAACATGGAATGGCTGCGAGAGGAACCGTTGGATCTTCCGTGCACGTGCCACGGCCATCTTGTCGTCTTCCGACAATTCGTCCATGCCGAGAATGGCAATAATATCCTGGAGGTCTTTGTACCGCTGCAACACGGACTGAACTCCTCGTGCGACCTTATAGTGATCTTCGCCGATAACTTGAGGATCGAGAATACGCGAGGTGGAGTCCAACGGGTCGACGGCTGGATAAATACCCAACTCAGCCAATTGTCGCGACAACACGGTGGTCGCATCCAAGTGGGCGAAAGCCGTGGCTGGCGCCGGGTCAGTCAAATCGTCTGCCGGTACGTAGATGGCTTGCACCGAGGTGATCGATCCACGCTTGGTGGAGGTGATCCGTTCTTGTAGTTGCCCCATCTCGGTCGAGAGGGTGGGCTGATAGCCGACTGCTGACGGCATGCGGCCGAGCAATGCGGACACTTCTGAACCGGCCTGGGTAAACCTGAAGATATTATCCACGAAGAGCAGCACGTCCTGATTCTCTTCGTCGCGGAAATATTCGGCGACGGACAGTCCGGTCAACGCGACCCTCAGACGCGCGCCAGGTGGCTCGTTCATCTGACCATAGACCAGCGCGACTTTCGACTTGGTGAAGTCCTTGGGATCGATGACCTTCGACTCCTGCATTTCGTGCCAGAGGTCGTTGCCTTCACGGGTTCGCTCACCGACGCCGGCGAACACCGAGAAGCCACCATGGTGCAAGGCAATGTTGTTGATGAGCTCCATGATGATGACGGTCTTGCCGACGCCGGCACCGCCGAAGAGACCGACCTTGCCGCCCTTGCTATACGGTTCGAGAAGATCGACGACCTTGATGCCTGTTTCGAGGACTTCGGTCTTCGTGTCCTGATCTTCGAGTCTCGGCGCAGGCCGGTGAATGGGATAGGTCTTTGTCGTCTTGATCGGACCCATCTCGTCGACTGGTTCGCCCAACACGTTGATGAGCCGCCCCAATGTCTCACGGCCGACCGGCACGGAAATCGGCGCCCCTGTGTCCTGCACGTCCATCCCACGCGTGAGACCGTCGGTCGTGGACATCGCGATACCACGGACGCGGTTTTCACCGAGGTGGAGCGCGACTTCGAGAGTAATGCGGACGGCCGGCGTGCCGGCGGCCTTATTCTCTTCCTGGATCACTTTGAGCGCGTTATAAATGTTCGGTAGTTGCCCGGGAGGAAATTCCACGTCCACCACCGGTCCGATGACCTGAATCACTTTTCCTGTGCTCACGGCTCACTCCTTCTTCAACGCGGCGGACTATTTCAATGCTTCGGCTCCGCCGACGATGTCCATCAGTTCTTTGGTAATGGCGGTCTGGCGCGTCTTGTTGTAATGCAAGGTCACTTTCTTGATCAGTTGTCCTGCGTTCCGCGTCGCGCCGTCCATCGCCGCCATCCTGGCGCCATGTTCCGCCGCGGCTGACTCCAAGAGAATACGAAACGTTTGTGTCTGGAAATGTTTCGGAAGAAATACGTTCAAGAGGTCAGCTTCGTCCGGTTCATAGAGGTAACTACCGCCGGTCGTGCCGTCCGCTTGCGCCGCTTCAAACTCGACTGCGGCATCGACGGGGAACAGCTTCTCTACGATCACACGCTGTTGAATGGCTGACTTGAACTCGTTATAGACAATGTAAAGTTCGTCGAACGTGCCCCTGACGAAATGGTCAGTCAGATCGCCCCCGATATCGAGGGCATGTTCGAACGTGAGCTTATCGAAGATGCCGGTCCACTCTTGTCTGATCGGCCAGGTCCGGCGACGAAAGTAATCCCGGCCCTTGCGCCCCACTATGCTCAAATTAACCTGTAATCCCTGAGCCTCGCATTCTCGCACAAACTCCGCGCTCTTCCGCACGATATTGCCGTTAAACCCGCCGCACAGCCCGCGATCGCTCGTGACGACAAGCACTTCAACCCTCTGCCCTTTGCGCTTCTGCAGAAGGGGATGGGAAGACCGATTCACGCGCCGGCTCAGATTGCCGAGCACACCCCGCATTTTGAGGGCATAGGGACGCGCCGCAAGAATACGATCCTGCGACCGTTTCAGCTTCGCCGCAGCCACCATCTTCATGGCCTTGGTAATCTTTTGTGTATTTTTAAACGCCGCGATTTTTCGGCGTAGTGATTGAAGACTCGGCATTATTTCTTTGTTTTCAACAATCAGCCGCAGCCCAAGGCTGAGCGACACACTACTGGCTACTTAGTGCTATACCCCATCTTCTGTTTGAAGGCCGCGATGATTTCTTTCAATCTGCCCGCGACCTTATCGTCGATTTTCCCGATGCTCTCAATTTCCTTCTTCACCTCGGCATGGTGCTGCTGGACATAACGCAGCAGGTCAGCTTCAAACTGCTGCACTTTATCGACGGGCACATCGTCCAGGAATCCGTTGACACCGGCGTAAATCGACAGCACTTGATCGGCAACTGGCATCGGTTTGTACTGCCCCTGCTTGAGCAACTCCACCATGCGAACCCCGCGCGCGAGCTGCATCTGCGTCGCTTTGTCGAGCTCGCTGCCGAACTGCGAGAAGGCGGCCATTTCGCGGTACTGTGCGAGGTCGAGCCGTAGGGTACCAGCGACCTGCTTCATGGTCTTAATCTGCGCCGAACCTCCCACGCGGGAGACCGACAGACCGACATTGATCGCGGGACGAATACCGGAGTAGAACAGATCGCTGCCGAGATAAATCTGCCCGTCGGTGATCGAAATGACGTTGGTCGGAATATAGGCGGACACGTCACCGGCTTGCGTTTCAATGATCGGCAGTGCGGTGAGGCTTCCCCCGCCGAGCTTGTCGCTAAGCTTGGCCGCACGCTCCAACAACCGGGAATGCAGATAGAACACGTCGCCCGGATAGGCTTCTCGGCCTGGCGGACGACGGAGCAACAGAGACAATTGACGATAGGCCACGGCGTGCTTGGAAAGGTCGTCGTAGACGATCAACGCATGTTTGCCATTATCCCGGAAGTACTCGCCGATGGCCGCACCGGAGAAGGGCGCAAGATACTGCATAGGTGCGGCATCGCTTGCGGTAGCCGCTACCACAATACTGTAATCCATTGCGTGGTTCTCTTCGAGGGTCTTGACGACGCGTGCGACGGTTGAACGTTTCTGGCCGATAGCGACATAGATACAAAAGACGTTGAGGCCTTTTTGATTGATAATCGTATCGACAGCAATGGCGGTCTTACCGGTCTGCCGGTCGCCGATGATCAACTCACGCTGTCCGCGGCCGATGGGGATCATGGCGTCAATGGCCTTGATCCCCGTTTGCAAAGGTTCACGCACCGACTGACGTGTGTTCACACCGGGGGCAACCACTTCGATGCGGGATGAGAGCATCGATTTGATGGGACCCTTGCCATCGATGGGCTGGCCAATCGCATTCACCACGCGACCGATCAACGCTTCGCCGACTGGGACTTCTGCAATACGTCCCGTGCGCTTGACTGGATCGCCTTCCTTGACCCCAACGTCATCGCCCATGAGCACGGCGCCGACATTGTCCTCTTCAAGGTTCAACGCGATTCCGTAGAGTCCGCCGGGGAATTCAAGCATTTCGCCGGCCATAGCACCGTCGAGACCATAGACCTTGGCAATTCCGTCTCCAACCTGGATGACTGAGCCGGTCTCCTTGACGTCGACCTGTTTGTCGAACCCTTTGATCTTTTCTTTGATAATCGAACTAATTTCCTCTGCCTTGATCTGCATGGCTACTCCTTAGTCAACAGACTCTGCATCGCTTGTAACCGCCCACGGACGGTGCTATCGACCACTGTGCTGCCGAGATGGATCTGCACGCCGGCGAGATGGCGGGCATCCGTGTGAAAGGTCACATCAACCTGACGTTTGAGCATCTCGCGCAAGCGAGTGCTGATTCGATCCTGTTCTGCTGGAGGCAAGGACGCAGCGGAGGACACGGTGATCTGCTGGGTGCCTTTCGATGCGTCGGCAAGTTTCGCGAAGGCCTCGGCGATTTCAGGAAGAAAGCCGACGCGATTCTTCTTCACCAACTGTCCGAGAAAGATTCTTCCGACGGGAGGACAGCCCAGGCGTGAACCGAGCTCTGCGAGGACGGCAATTTTGTCTTCAGCGCCAAAGGCCGGCGACGCTATGACATGACGGAGCGCGACCGAGTCCTTGATCGCTTGACCCAACCCCGTTAAGGCGGTGCGGGTTGATTCAATGGTGGATGCGTCGAGTAGCTCAAAGAGCGCTTGCGCATAACGTCGCGCCACTGCCGTCTTTATCACTATACTGATCCGTTCGTTCTTCTTTTTGGCAAAGGGACAAACCTTCGTGCACTCGCACGAAAAGCGGCGCGCCAAGTTAGCATTGGCGGATGAGGACTGTCAATATGATGGCCCGAACCAGGAAGAGCCTAAAATGATTGAACGATGCCGCCGCCGAGCACATGATCGTTTCGATAAAATACCGCTGACTGCCCTGGGCTCAAAGCGCGTTGTGGCTCGTGGAAGAGAATGCGCAGAGTACCCTCTGAAAGAGACTGAGCGGTCGCAGGCATAGCAGGCGTGGCATACCGAACCTTAACCTGAACCTCTGTTGATCCAGTGAGCAGTGAGGGGTCAAATAGATTCAGATCTGCGACGTCACAATGATTGCGCCGTAATGACTCGGCTGTTCCAAGGACGACGGTATTGGTGGTGGGCTGAACCTGTTGTACGTAGAGCCTCCGTCCGGTGGCTATACCGAGGCCTCGTCGTTGTCCTGGCGTATAAAAAGCGATCCCCTCGTGTTCACCTAAATATCGCCCTTCATCGTCCACGAAGGCCCCTGGCTTCTTCGCGGCAGGCACTTCCTTTTCGATGAAGGTTCGGTAATCTCCGTGACTCACGAAGCAGATTTCCTGGCTTTCCTTCAATTCATCGACGGGAAGGCCCAGGGCCTCTGCTTCCTTCCATACGTCTGCCTTCTGCATGCCCCCAACAGGAAAGAGAAGCCGATTGAGCCATGACTGACGTAGGCGATAAAGAAAATAGCTTTGATCCTTCTTGAGATCTGCTGCTTGCCGCAGAGTCGGCCGCCCCTCAAATTCGCCAATGCGAACATAGTGGCCGGTAGCCACAAAATTGATCCCGCGTGCGTCCGCAAGCTCGATGAGACCTCGTAGTTTGACGCGCTCATTGCACCGGACACAGGGATTGGGGGTGGTGCCTTCCAGATATCCGGCAAGAAAGTCGTCGATGACGCCAGCACGAAAGATTTTTCTGGTGTCGACCACCTCATGCGAGATCATCAATGTCTGCGCAACATACCGGGCAATGCCGACTTTACAGCACCCACGCTCCTCCCATCGTTTGGAGGCTGCGACGGTTTCGTCTTCGTGTTCCCAGACCTGAAGCGTGACACCATGAACATCATAGCCCTGGCGAACGAGAAGCGCCGCGGCGACAGAACTGTCCACTCCTCCGCTCATGCCAAGGAGAACTGTAGGGCGAGTCATAAGGACGCTATTGTACTGGGGGAGACAGGGAAAGGGCTAGAGGGCTGTTCTCTACGGCTAATGAGCAGATGCAACAAGGCCGGGAGGCACGTCGACCGATAGGGTACGTTCGTCGCTCCAATGATGAGCTCCCATGTCACACATGCCATGGAAATGAGAACCTTCTTCGATCGCAATGACGGGAGTCCGGATATCGCCAACAAGAACTCCGGGCTTAAGGATGTGAATCTTTTCAATAGCAGTGATGGTGCCGTTTATTTTTCCGCTATTCATGAGCACTCCCGCAGACACGATGCCCTCGATTACGGCATGCTCTCCGACGATTAAAGTCCCGGTTGTATGAATCTCGCCCTCGACGCGTCCATCAACCCGAACGGTGCCATCAAAACTCACGATGCCCTTGAAGTCTACGCCTTTCCCCAAGAGCGTAAAATTCTCGTTATCCTGTTCAGCTTCCTGACCCCGCTCTTTCATTGCCCACATAATCGCCTCCTAACTAAGAATCTTCTCTCAGTTCCATGACCTACTCGTCAAACAAAGATTATACAGTTTAAATACTTACATATTAATACTTTTATCTACCGGTTGATTCGCTTGATGCCAGGGGGCATGATCATTCCGACGGGCTGCAAGGAGGCATCCCGAGGGAGTTCGAGCATGCCATGGGCCATTTCAAGCGCACCGTTGAATAGGACGCCATCTTCAATTGAGAGGACGGGTGCCTTCACACTCCCATTCATCACGGCTGGAGCCCGAAGCTTGACGCGCTCTTTCGCAACAACATCCCCGGTAATCTTTCCTTTACATACAATCGTTCCGGCGGTAATTTTTGCCTGGATAACGGCATCTTCACCAATCAGCAATATGCCATCAGTGTGAATTTCTCCGTCCAAATACCCGTCAATTCTAACCGTACCGCTATAGGAAATAGTGCCCTTGAACTCGACACCCTTTCCCACAAAGGCACTAATGTCTCCGGCCCCCTCGGCAATAGAGCCGGTAGCGACTTGAGCAACCTCTTCGCCTTCCTGCCCGCTTGAACTCGTCTCTTCTTTTTTCTCCTGCCCCCACATGAACGCGCCTCCTCGAGTTTGTGACTCCATGTTCCAATGCAGTTGTGATGCTGTATGGAAAATAGCTGGTAAGAAAAATAGATATGCTCACGAGTACGTAGAAGCAACAAGTATGCCTCTACCACTCATGATTTCTGCGAGGCAGGAATGCGATGGGATTAATTCAGAAGCGTCTCGATAATCCCGTCGAGTTCAGGAGAAGAGAAGTAGTAAATAACGATTTTCCCGCCACGTCTTCCTTTTTGGATCATGACCTTGGTGCCGAATCGTTTTTGCAACCGCTCTTCAACATCAGACCAGGGTGTTCGCCGTAATTCCTTTGCTCCTCGCTTCTTTACAACTGATGAGGACTCTATAAGTTTTTCTGTCTCCCGCACCGATAAGGTTTTTGAAACAACGAGTTGGGCAATTCTAAGTTGTTCATTCTTGTCTGGAAGACCGAGGATCACTTTGGCATGTCCCATTGAAAGCTGATTCGACTCAATCAGTTGTTGGATCTCTGCGGGAAGATTTATAAGGCGCACGATATTGGCAATTGATGATCGTTCACACCCGACTCGCTGCGCAATTATGTCCTGAGTCAGTCCAAATTCGTTCATCATTCGATGGTAGGCTCTGGCCATTTCCATGGGATTGAGATCTGCCCGCTGAAGATTTTCAACCAGTGCAAGGACAACAGATTCTTCATCTCCACAATTGCGAATGACGGCTTGGATCGTTCCATGCCCTGCTTCTTTCGCTGCGCGCCAACGCCGTTCACCGGAAATGAGTTCGTATATCCCGTCGCCCTTCCGGCGTACCAAAATTGGTTGCAGCAATCCACTTTGCTTTAGTGAGGCCGTCAGTTCTGCCAACTCCTGGGGAGAAAACGTTTGTCTCGGCTGATACCGATTCGGCACAATCGCATCGACGCGCAAGTGTTGAACCTCCGACGCGTCAGGCATCGCCACAGGTTTAGTGGCAGGTAACAATGCGTCGAGTCCTCTACCGAGCGCTTTTTTCTCCATGACTCACAAACTCCTTAGCTAAAGTCAAATAGGCTTGAGCGCCTGCCGATGCAACGTTATACAGCATGGCCGGACGTCCGTAACTTGGAGCTTCTGCCAGTGTCACATTGCGAGGGATCATGGTGCTGTAGACGACCTCTTTGAAATACGCTCGAACTTGATCAACCACTTGACGCGCCAACGTATTCCGCGCATCGAACATTGTCAACAGGATCCCCTCCATCTCGAGTTCCGGGTTAAAGGACTGACGAACTCGATCGATGTTTCCCACCAAGCGGCTTAACCCTTCCATCGCATAATATTCACATTGAACCGGAACTAAAATGCTGCGAGCTGCGACCAGTGCATTCACAGTGAGAATTCCCAATGTAGGAGGACAGTCAAGAAAGATAACGTCGAACAATTGATCGACATCTCGCAAAAAGTTCCGAAGTAGTTTTTCACGCTCCTCAACATTTACCAGCTCAATTTCAGCCCCGGCTAAGTCAGCATTTGCCGGCAATAGTGACAAACCGTTCACCTCTGTGACATGCGTAGCCTCCTGAAACTTCACATAATTAACCAGACAGTTGTACACAGTCATCTTTAAAGAACGAGGGTCGACTCCGAGTCCGCTTGTGGCGTTCGCTTGCGGATCCATATCCACAAGTAAAACCCGCTTGCCCAGAAGCGCGACACCAGCGGCGAGATTCACAGCTGTTGTCGTCTTTCCTACGCCACCTTTTTGATTTGCGATCGCTACAATCTTTGTCATATTTTCTAAGGGTACGTCGTCACTCCTTCACGAAGCTTTCCAGACTGTTCCACGTGGAACTTACACCTATGTCGTTGACTAAACTATCAATTAACTCTTTGGATTATTGAAATGACTCTCTTGCCATATCCTTGTGGAAGCACAAGAGCTGTCTCGCTCATAAGCCGAAAATCTTCTCCGATTTCCTGATTTCTTATGGGTTCCGCTCGATATAAAACAACTCTTCCTCTGGAGGTCAGCAATGCAGAAATGTGCTTCTTTATTTCTTCAAACTTCAACGCCCTTAGCAGGATCGCATCAATGCCATGCTGAAACGACTGCTTGGCATATTGTTCAATGGTGCCGTCAAATGTAGTTATGTTCTGAAGTTTTAATAGCCCGATCACTGAGTTGAGAAATGAACATTTTTTTTGGATTGGTTCAACCAGAACGACCTGCACGTCAGATCTTATGATTTTGAGAGGGATACCAGGAAAGCCTGCCCCAGATCCCGCATCGAGTAACACACTGTTCCGTGAAAAGCTTGTAGCAGCTAAGGCAGCGAGTGAATCCACAAAATGCTTGACGATGATTTCCCTCGGATCAGTGATCGCCGTGAGATTGATCGCCTTATTCCACTCAATGAGATGAGCCAGATAGTGCATAAACTGCTTGGCATGGCTGTCTTCGATGGTCAGCCCAAGTTCCTTTATTGAACTAATCGTGAATCTGCGTAATTCTAATTCATGTTCCACGTGGAACAATTACGTGAACCCAGGGGTGGGGTCAAGATATTCCGAGACGAACAATTAAAATATTCCTCTAGCTTGTCTAGGAGGAGACTTGTAGAAGACTGTCTCGTATGGACTCACCCTTGTGTTTCTCAAGCGCCACAAGGAGAAGAGAAATTGCGGCTGGCGTGATTCCTGAAATTCTTGATGCTTGACCAATAGACGCAGGGCGAACCTTTTTTAGTTTTTCACGGACCTCGCGTGAAAAACCAGAAGTTCCGTCATAATCGAAGGCCACCGGAATGGCCTTCGATTCGAGCTTTTTAAACCGTCCTATCTGCTGCAACTGTCGCTTAATATACCCAGAATACTTAATCTGTATCTCTATTTCTTCATATGTTTCAATATCTTGAACTGCATTGACCTCAAGGGCTTCTAGCAGAGTTTTATAACTCGCTCCCTGACGCCGTAAAAGTTGAGCGGCCGTGCAAGGCCCTGAAATATCCCCAATCTGAACCTTGGCGAGGCGTTCACGCATAGCTTCCGTAAGCTTTGGACGGAACTCTTCCAGGCGTACGAGCTCAGATTCGATTGTTTCCTGCTTTATCTGAAACCGTGCATAGACTTTGTCGGAGATCAACCCAATCTGCCGTCCAGTATCAGTTAATCGAAGATCGGCATTCCCATGACGCAACAACAGACGGTATTCTGCCCTTGACGTAAACATGCGATAGGGTTCACGTGCGTCCTTTGTAATGAGATCGTCAATTAAAACACCAATATAGGCCTGGGAACGATCAAGCACTAAGGTAGATTCAGCTCGAAGTCTGAGGGCGGCATTGATCCCGGCCATCAGACCCTGAGCTGCTGCTTCTTCATATCCTGATGTCCCATTGATTTGTCCCGCATGGTAAAGACCGGCCAGAAGTTTGGTTTCCAGAGTTGGATGCAATTGCCGGGGAGGAAAATAGTCGTACTCGATCGCATAGCCGGGCTTGAGCATAGTGGCTTGCTCTAACCCTGGAATCGTCTTCAGAATCGCGGCTTGCACATCAACAGGGAGACTGGTGGAGATCCCATTGGGGTAAAAATCACGACAATCCAACCCTTCAGGTTCGATAAATATCTGATGACGTTCTTTGTCCGCGAAGCGCACGACTTTATCCTCGATCGACGGACAATAGCGCGGCCCCACAGACTCAATGATGCCGCTGTAGAGCGGCGACCGGTCCAGATTGCGCTGGATCAACTCATGCGTCGCGCGATTCGTATGGGTCAAGTGACAGGGGAGCTGCCGGTTCATAATCCGGTCAGTCCGATACGAAAATGGTAGAGGTGGATCATCGCCCGGCTGCGGCACCATCACGGAAAAATCAATGGTGGCGCCATCTAAACGAGGAGGTGTGCCGGTTTTGAGCCGGCCCACTTCGAACCCCAGGTCACGCATACAATCAGACAGGTGCTCAGCGGACGATTCTCCGGCTCGGCCGGCAGGAAAATGGTTTAAGCCGATATGGATAAGACCCTTAAGGAACGTTCCTGATGTCAGAATAACGGCTTTCGCCTGAATGTGATCACCCCGATCCGTCACTACGCCTGTAATCGCACCGGCATGCGTCAGCAAACGATCGACCGTACCCTCACCGATCGTCAGCCCTGTCTGCAGGCCCAACGTTTGTTGCATTGCATCGCGGTACAGTTTCTTGTCGCATTGAACGCGGAGAGCTCGTACCGCCGGACCTTTACTCGTATTGATGAAACGAAACTGGATGCCGGCTTGATCAGTGTTCCGTGCCATCTGCCCACCCAGAGCATCGATTTCCTTTACCAGATGTCCTTTGGCAATTCCCCCGACCGCCGGATTGCAGGACATCTGCGCGATTCGGTCATGGTCCATTGTGAGCAGCAAGGTTCGCATCCCCATGCGTGCAGCGGCCAAGGCGGCCTCGCAGCCCGCATGACCTCCACCCACCACAATGACGTCAAATACCTGTTCCACGTTCAGCCTGTTCCTACTTGCCGATACAAAATTCTGAAAAGATCCGACCAAGAATCTCGTCCGTTGTAATAGCGCCAGTTATTTCTCCTAGCGCGTCGGCTGCTGCACGCACATCGATCGAGATAAGCTCTCCCGCCATCCCGCAGTTCACGGATTCAAGGGCCTGACTCAATGATTCACCAGCCCGGCGCAACGCGTCACGATGTCGTATGTTCGTCACCGTGACGCTCTCGGCTGCCTCAAAGCCCCCTGACACCAACTGAGCACGAAGGGCCGACTTGACCGTCTCAACTCCCAAACCTGTCTTCGCCGAAATCAAATAGACCGGATGGCCCACAAGTGCGGTGTCCCTCTCCACACTATCGGTAAGGTCGGCTTTGTTCAGCAACACCATATGCTTGCGATCACTCACCGCTCCCAAGAGCTCTCGGTCTTCGCTCGTGAGGGCCACACTCCCATCCACTACTACTAACAAGAGATCCGCCTCGTCCTGAGCGGCACGCGTCCGCTTGATCCCTTCCTGCTCGACTATATCTTGCGTCTCCCGCACCCCTGCCGTATCAATCAAACGAATCATGACCCCATTGAGATCAATCGATTCCTCAATTACGTCTCTCGTCGTTCCTGGAATCGCCGTCACAATCGCTCGCTCTTCCCTCAGAAAACGGTTCAATAAGCTGGATTTGCCGACATTCGGGCGGCCAAGGATGACCACGCGCGCCCCTTCCCGCAAAATACGCCCCTCCTGTGCAGTCGCTTCCAGTTTCTGAATTACCGAAACCGCCTCCCTCACGATACGCACCAGCGCATCGCGTTGAAGAAAGGAAATATCTTCGTCGACAAAATCGATCCCCGCCTCCACGTGGGCCAACACAATCAGAAGAGAGGCCCGAGCCTGTTCCACCTCACGAGCGAGGTCTCCCCGTAGATGGCGCTGAGCAATGTTCAATCCGGCAGACGATGTTGCCCTGATTGTATCGAGTACCGCTTCCGCTTGAGAGAGATCCAACCGTCCATTGAGAAAAGCCCGCTTCGTAAACTCTCCCGGCTCTGCCATCCGAGCACCGGATTCTATACACCCCTTGCAGACCAACCCAAGCACCAGCGCCCCGCCATGAGACTGAATTTCCACCACATCCTCGGCCGTAAACGACCGTGGCGCCTTCATATAGACCACGAGCGCCTCATCGAGGAGGTCCAATGCAGAAGGCCAATTCTGAATGGCTCTCACTTCTTTCCGATAAGCCGATGCGGGTATAACAAGATCCGCAAGATGCAGTGTATGCGAAGAGACCGATGAGAAGGGATGACCAGAGCGCAACCGAACCACGTGACAAGCAATCACAAGCGCCTGAGGACCGCTCAGACGAACGATCCCAATGCCACCCTCGCCTCCGGGAGTGGCAATGGCACAGATAGTGTCTTCGAGTCCTCCATGCATGACGACTCTTTCTCTGCGCGACCCCTCCCATGAATACCGAGTCTGCAGTTGAGCAGTTAAGACACCGGGAGTCGCCTATGATTTCGTGGCGCTGGCCTGCTCAACCCCTGTTGAGACGAGTGTCTTATTGCGGAACAAGAAACGATCCGTAAACACTTGCTGAGAGATCGTCAGAATATTGTTCGTCAGCCAATACAAGACAAGGCCTGCAGGAAAATTCACGAACAGGAATGTCATGAACACCGGGAGCACTAACATGATCTTCGCCTGCGTCGGGTCCATCGTGGTAGGCGTAATCTTCTGTTGGATCACCATCGTCGCCCCCATAATCACCGGCAACACATAGTAGGGATCCTGTACCGACAAGTCGGTAATCCAAAGCATGAACGGGGCTTGGCGTAGATCTATCGTCATGTAGAGAATATTGAACAGGGCTACGAAGACCGGCATCTGCAAGACCATGGGGAGACAGCCGCCGACCGGATTCACTTTCTGATCTCGATACAGCTTGATTAACTCCTTATTCAAACGGTCTCTGTCATCCTTGAATTTTTCCTGGACGGCAGCAACCTTAGGCTGGATCAGCTGCATCATTTTCATCGACTTATAGCTCTTATATTGCAACGGTACAAATAACAGCTTGATCGCCATTGTCAGCAGGATAATAGTGATCCCATAATTGTAAGTGTAGTCATGGATGAATCGCAGTACATAGAAAATGGGCTTCGCGACCGACTTCACAACCGTCCAACTGCCGAAGATGAACCATCCGAAATCAATCGTATCTTCCAGACCGACGTTCAATGAGCGTAGCGTATCGTACTCCTTGGGACCTGCGTACAGCTGAAGCGAGACCGGTGACGCTCCTCCTGGCGCGGCCATCCGTACCCCAGCCGACACAACCTTATCGCCTTCCTTCTTGACCAGCGCAGCTGTGCCCTGCTTCGGCATCAAGACAGAAATAAAGTACTTATCCTGCAATGCGACCCACTGAACGGCACCCTTCCGCTCAAGCTCCGTGTCTGGCGTTTCTTTTTCTACTTTCTCGTCAACCAGGGAGGCAGATCCGATCAGACCGATGAACCCGTCACCCCATTCCACGATACCGAAGTTCGTTCCCAACCCGATCGCATAGGGCTCGGTGATCCCCTCCGTGGCAACCGATACATCCACCACATAACTGTCATGATGAAAGGTCAGGCGTTTCTTCACACCGAGATGGGTGACTGGGTCATGAAACTGCATCGTGAGATGCCCAACAGGATGAGAGGCATCGAGAGTTGTGAAATCTTTCTCAATAGTATAAAGGCCTTCTTGAATCGTCTTTTCAACGTCAGCATTCGCCACCGTAATCGAGAGTGGACTTCTGAACTTTCCTACTTGATAAACGAGTTGCACCGGTTTCTCGTCGGGGGGCGCCGTATGGTATCGCTTCAGCTCCCAACTTCGAATCACTCCTCCCCGATTTGATAATCCGACTCGAACTAGGTCGGTTTCAACCGTTACCATCTGTTCCAAGGCGGATGGCAGGATATCCGATGAGGGAGTTTCAGATTTCTGTCCCGATTGGGCGGGAACGCTTAGACTGGTCGAATCACTCTCCTGGCCTGTCACGAGAGCGGGAGCAGGCTCTCGCTCCGCGGAGGAAGAGCCCGAGACAGCGTTATCCTGAGTAGGAGGCGGTTCAGGAAGCCACCCCATCTGCTTGAGGAGAACGTCATAGCCTAAAATGATTGCTAACGACAGAACGAGAAAGATAACAACGCGTTTTTCCATAATAAACCGTAACCCGATGTGAACAATTGAGACCCACTACTTCACAGGATCGATTCCCCCAGGATGAAACGGATGACATTTCAGCAGCCGGCAGGTCGCTAGCTTCAATCCACGAAGCACCCCATACCGGCTGACCGCAGTACTCGCATATTCAGAACAGGTTGGCTCAAAACGGCAGGCTGGCCCAAGAAAAGGCGAGATCCAGTATCGATAACCGGCAAGCACCGAGAGACAGCACTGGCGCACGCTAGTCCTCATGGGCACGAAGCAGCCGTTGGCGCTGAAGCGACGACAGCCATGCCTCCTTCAAAATGGCGAAGGGTTGTGCAATTGAACCCCGCTTGGGGAAGACCACAAGAGCATGTCCAGGGAGCAATTGACCGCGCAGTTGCCTCGTGAGCTCCCGAAATAGGCGCTTGACCCGATTTCGGCTGACGGCCCCTCCAAATCGCTTCCCCACCACAATACCCACCCGACTGCCGCTCACGTCGGTCCGACAAATTACCACATTAAACAGGGCGGTCGAGATACGACGACCATGCTGCTTGGCATACTCAATATCGCGGCTTCGTTTCAGGAACAGATCCCTATCACCTCCACCCTGCGGCATCGTCTTCATCCTAGGGGAGAGGTCACCTCGCACAGGACTTTCCCCTTCGAGACCAGCTCTCCGGACTCGGTCACCACCACAATACCGTGATCCTGTGCAGGGAACTTTTGTTGTCTGGAACACGTAACGGAGGGCAAAGATTCCTTCGCAAAGCCCTAGCCCGATGCGGCTCAACCTATACGGTCAAGCGCGCTCTGCCCTTCGCGCGACGACGAGCCAAGACCTTCCGGCCATTCTTTGTGCTCATCCGCTTGCGGAATCCATGCTCACGCTTTTTCTTGAGGTTCGACGGTTGCTGGGATGTAAACGACATGCCATTACTCCTTGCCTAAGAAGACTCTCAGATGAACGGGGCATTATAGGGAGGAGGCTGTGACCTGTCAAACGCACTCCCCTTTAAAAGATTAAAAGATGGATCATAATGCCCAAAACCATCAACAGTACCTCCTCTCTGAATCGGCCAACAGCATCAGTCTTAACCCTTTGATAATTCTTTCGTATTGAGGCGCTTTTGTTTTTAAAATACTAGATTGCCACAGAACTATAGAACCTCTCAAATTTTCCATGCCTATAAATTGTTGTAACAGCACAGTTTATAACCGGACAAGGTAATGCCACTCCTGGCATCACCTTTGCGCACTGATCTAGACTTCCCTCTTAGACGGAACGTGCGCAAGTGAAAAACGGATACGAAGAAAATGCTAGCTCTGGATGCTAATTAAATGGGAGACACCATGGATAAGCGATTAGCGATGATGTCAGTTACATGTGCGCTAGTGTTCACGGCCTGCGCTAAGTCGCCAACGGAACAGATCGAGGCAGCGGAAAAATCCCTCAAAGAAGCCCATGCTAGTGGCGCCTCAACCTATGTTCCTGAAGAATATGCCAAAACAGAAGGCATACTCGCGGCCCTTAAGAAGGAAGAGGCTGATCAGGAAGGCAAATTTGCCCTCATCCGCGATTACGGCAAAGTCGAACAGCTCGCCGTTGCTGCAAAGAACGACGCTGAACGCCTCAAGACAGAGGCCACAAAGAAAAAAGAAGAGGCCAAAGCTTCTGCGCTCCAAGCCCAGCAGGTTGCACAAGACGCTGTCAAAGCCACCCTTGAGTTAGTTGCGAAAGCACCCACGGGAAAGGATCGCGCTGCCCTAGAGGCAATTAGGGCCGATGTTGAAGCCCTCAAGGCATCTCTCAATCAAGTGCAGATGGCGATGGACACCTCCGACTATCCGACCGCTCAGACCAAGGCCAAGGCCATTCATGAGAAGAGCCATGCGGTTTCCCTGGAAATCGAGGCAGCCCTTTCCAAGATCGGAAAAGGGAAACTCTCTGCGGCAAAAAAGAAATAGGGTAGACTTGCTGTATGGTCAGTCATTGTCTTCGAATAATATGGGCGATTTGGGGTTGGGGAATCCTGGTGATAACCGCCCCCCTCTCTGGCTGCGTGGAAGCCGTGCCTCAGGACATGATCGAAGCAGTTGAGAACATCGATCGAGACTTGATGGAATTACGGGCGGCTGAATTCTCTCCTCAAGATTATACCCAGTTCGCACACCAGTGGATGGCCTTAAAAACTCGTGTCCAGGCCGACGAGGATCTGATCCGTTGGCCGTGGGAACCTAACGATTTGGAAATTGCCCTTCGCCGGCTACAAGAAAAAGGGTCCCATACGGTCGCTCGCCTCACAAGGGAACGTGATTTACTCCGCCGCTCAGCCGAAGACAGGATCGCCCGGGTCGAGAATCGGTCCCGTATAATGTCCCTGCAAGTCAGTGCCATCGATAGTCGTCTCGTGTTAGGACAGAAACCCGTTGAAACAGACCTACTCGTGAAGCAGGCCCGTGCGTTCTATGAACAGGGGCGATACGATCGATCTCTCGACGCGTCTGACCGGGCTACCCAGAATCTGGCGATGCAAGCGTCCGTGCTGACCAGTGAATTGGGGCGGTACGCCAATCGAGATCGAATCAGCCGGTGGCAACAGATGGTGAAGGACACTGTTACCTGGTCACGCATTCACCGAACCTCGGCAATTGTCATCAGCAAGGCGGATCGAGTGTTGACCCTCTACAGAAACGGACAGAAGGTGTTATCATATCCTGTCCGGCTAGGATTCAATGGTTATAGGGAAAAGCGATACCAGGGCGACGGCGCCACTCCTGAAGGCCGTTATGGGATCAGCCGCAAGCGCGGGCAGGGGCAGACCCAGTTTTACCGAGCCTTGGTCCTCGACTACCCTAACGAAGATGATCGGCAACGCTACCAAATCGCTCGGAAGACGGGCCAGATCCCGGCATCCATCGGCATAGGGGGACAAATCGAAATCCACGGGGGTGAGAATGAAATGATGGCCCAAACGTTGGGCTGTATCATGCTCGACAACCCCCAAATGGCCCTTCTCTATAACCGAGTCGGGAAGGGAACACCGGTGACCATCGTCGGCGCCCTTCACGAACACAATTCTGTGGCGCTGACTTTAGCCGCACTGGATGACCGTAGGGAAGAAACCTGAGCACGGTTCATGAAGCGCACTTTCCAATCTCTTTCGTCTGCCCTGATCGGCCTTCTCCTGGTCACCCTCGTCCAGAACAGCGGCATCACGGTTTCTGATGCGTCAACCGCTTCGCCCACCGCCATAGATCCCACCCTGCTCCATACGCTTCAAGTCCGCTATAAGACGCTCGGTAAACAACTGACCCAATTGATGCCTACCCAACCCTATATTCTCGTCGATACAGCTCGGAATCATCTCTATATCAAACGGGGCGATCAGGTCGTACTGGACGCCCTCGCTTCCACCGGCAGTGGGACAATCCTCGACAAACCAGGTGATTCGAAAGGCCAGTGGATCTTCGATACTCCTCGTGGAGAATTTACCGTGCAGTCGAGGTTGACGAATCCCGTCTGGGTCAAGCCCGACTGGGCCTTTATCGAGGAAGGGCTCGAGGTACCCGGGAGTCAAGCCGACCGGGTCGAGGCGGGTGTACTAGGGGAATATGCCCTCGGATTCGGAAAGGGATATTTTATTCACGGTACCCTCTACCCCCGCTTCCTTGGAAAGAATGTCACACACGGTTGTATCCGCCTCAACGATGACGACCTGAAAAGGGTATACCATCTGGCCAAGGTCGGCACATCGATCATGATATTCTAGCCCATCTCGGCACTTGTGCAGACCCGATGAATGTTCTCCGCACAATTCTCTCCATTCTGCTTTCTCTCCCTTCAGTGAGCTGGGCCGCCGAACAGGAGGTGATCGCTACATTAGACCTGACCGATCCCGCCGCACTGCAAGAAGCCACCCGAGTTCTGGAAGAAGAGATCAAGCTCGCCGCTCGGCCGCAGACCTATGTGCTCATTGACCTTGAGGCTAAGGCCATTCTGATTAAAAGCCGGGGAGTCGAACTCCATCGCCTGCAGATCGAAAGGTGGTCTGCCTCTCACTTCTCCCAACTTGCGACCGCGTATCATCTTCTCGAACGTCCTCCGATCAATCGCCGCAAGATTAATCCCATAGCGGGAACTGATCAAGATCCCATCTCCCTCGCCGACATGCCAACAACATTTACACTCCGACTCTCTCCTCCGCTGACACTCCTCGTTATTTCTCATACTGATGGCAATCTCTGGCAATGGGCCATCCAACGAGGACACGCGTGGTGGCACAGGCTCACATCATGGGGCATCACGCTCTGGACAGGTAACAGGCCCCCCTCATCACTTTCCCTGCATCTGACCGTCTCTCTCGACCACGCGCGATCTCTCGCCTGGACAGTGACCGAAGACATGCCTTTTCTGATTCGTCGAACCACGATACCATAGGCAATTCTCCCTGTTTGCGTTTTCCTCATTCGCTACCTATGATGTGCCCGATGGTCGCCATGAAACTCCAGATAGACCGTTCGTTCTCATCGGGCCTTCGATCCCTGGTCGCTGCAGGGAACGCTCGACGCGGGCGCGCCCGCAAGAAATAGAATGCCTGCCGCCCCCGACATCCGCATCCTCCGCGACAGCCAAGCATGGGCTGCAGCTGCAGCTGAATTCGTGCAAGAAGTGGGGAAAGAGGCCATTCGAGCGACCGGTCGATTCCTCATCGCTCTCTCCGGCGGCACGACGCCGGAAACCCTTTACAGGGCTCTGGCCACTCCCACCTTTGCCAATCGCTTCGATTGGTCTCGAACCACTTTTTTTTTCAGCGACGAGCGCTGTGTCGCTCCAGATGACCCACGCAGTAACTATGCCTTGGCTCACAGGGCTCTGTTCATCCCGCTAAAGATTACATCATCACAGGTCTATCGTATGCTAGGAGAAGCCCGTGATCTCCAGGCAGCAGCCAATGAATATGGACGACAGTTGCGTCTTGTGACGAAAACCTCGACATCTGCCCAGCCATCTCTTGACCTCATCCTCTTAGGACTAGGAGAAGACGGGCACACGGCCTCCCTGTTCCCTGGAGCACCAGTCCTTCGGGACGACCAGAACTTGATTGCCGTGACCCAGTCTCCGAAAGATCCACCGACCAGACTGACGATGACCCTAGGTGTGATCAACCGAGCGAGTGTGATACTGTTTCTCGTCGCGGGAGCCGGCAAAGCAGGAGTCGTGAGAGCAATCTTCAATCCAAAAACAGAAGCAGAACGACAACTCCCGGCCGCCTTGGTCGCACCAGAAGAAGGCCACCTCATCTGGTTCCTCGACCGGGATGCGGCAGCGGAGCTTCCGAATACTTCAACGGCGGACGAGCATATGAGGGCGAGATGATTGTTGCCGGAGATATCGGGGGCACGAAAACTTACTTGGCCCTGTTCGACTGGAACAAGAATCGCGTTGATCCCGTCCGATTGGAATCATTCCATAGTGCCGATTACACCTCGCTCGAAGACATGCTCACTGAATTTCTCGTCCCGCCGAAGCCCCCGACGCCCATCGACGAATTCGCATCCGAGAAGAGCGACGCTGCCGAGCCGGAACTTGAACGCCCGGCGGAAGAACCGCTGAAGATCGATGCAGCCTGCTTCGGTGTCCCAGGTCCTGTCATTCAGAACCATTCTCAGACGACCAACCTCCCATGGATGGTCGATGGCGCAACGTTGGCGAAACAATTCGACATGCCGAAAGTGAAGCTGCTGAACGATCTCGAAGCCATGGCACACGGGATTCTGTTGCTCCGACCGGACGAAGTCGAAATCCTCAACGCTGGAACTCCACCACCGCACAACCAGGCGCTCGCTCTGATCGCCGCAGGAACCGGACTGGGCGAATCCATCCTCTTCTGGAACGGCTCGCGTTATCAGCCGATGCCATCGGAAGGGGGGCACGCAGATTTCGCGCCGAACAATGACAACGAAATTGATCTGCTACGCCATCTGCGCAGTAACTACCTGCACGTCAGTTACGAACGTGTGCTGTCCGGTCCAGGTCTGCATGCCATCTATGACTATGTCCGCGACAGCAAGAAGAATGAGCCGACGTGGCTTTCGGAACAAATCAAAGCGGGCGACCCTGCCGCGGTGATCGCAGAAGCCGGACTCAAGGGGCAGGCAGACATCGCCAAGCAGACGCTCGACCTATTCGCCTCCATTTATGGAGCCGAAGCGGGCAATCTAGCCCTGAAGGCCATGACACTCAATGGTGTGTATCTGGGTGGCGGCATCGCACCGAAGTTGCTGGCCAAACTGAAAGACGGAACATTCATGAAGGCATTCACCAATAAAGGTCGCTACAAACGCTTGATGACTTCGATCCCCGTCAAAGTGGTGATGAATCAGCAGACTGCCTTGCTCGGTGCCGCATCCGTCGCTGCGCAATGGGTCAATAGTCACCTTTCAGATGGATGAAAATTTCGCCTTTAGAGTTGTCCATAGATATGCGCATCTAGAAGATCAACTGATGGTTTTTTAGACATGGCCCTCCTCCAACTCTCGCGTTGCTGATTAAGGAATCTTGGGGGCTCTTTGAATCACTTTTGAAACGCAGCACCCCCCTAACCATTGTCGTCGAAGGCAAATCGCAATGCATAACTGAGACATACAAGAACTTGGATTTATGTATTCTAGGATGCTGGGGACTGACGAAACGGGAAGTGATGTTGATTTGCCCCTTTCCTCCTGAGTAGCGAGACCCATTTAAGACTAGGAGTAATAAAATGCGTGAGTAATAAAATGCGTTGAATGTTTTATAAGCCCCTTCTATGAATGGAGCCACAGCAGATACGGCACTTGACGCGTTCGCTGGGCTCGTTCCGACGGTCGGTTCGGCACCAGAGATGACGTGCGCTTTAATACATCAGGCCTTCTACATGGGAGAACGGCTCAACCAGATGTCGTTGTGCAACGGCACTCGCAGGGTGTCCATAAACCAATAGCCCTGTCGTCCTCACAACGAAACTTTCCGCAATAGTCTGGGTGGCCCACCGGTGCCAAAAGACATAAATACCCTCAGGCCTCTGCCCCATACACAGACACACATACTTGATGCGGATTTCAGAGGACTGCTATAGAAGGCAGGTAGAACAACCGGTGAATAATCTAGAAGACCTCAAAAAAGCTGCTGCTTTGAAGGCCGTCGAATTCATCCGCGATGGAATGGTTGTTGGCCTCGGGACAGGCTCAACAGCCAAGCATATGGTCATCGCGTTGGGAGAAAAGGTCCGCGCGGGCATGACACTTCGCGGAGTGCCCACGTCGAAGGAAACGGCCGCGCTCGCCAGGCAACAAGGAATCACTCTCATTGATGCCGATAATACCTGGGTGATCGATATCGCGATCGATGGGGCGGATCAGGTCGATCCTGGTTTCAATCTTATCAAAGGTGGAGGCGGCGCGCTCCTGAATGAAAAGATTGTCGCGGCCTCGGCCAAACAGTTCATCGTACTGGTCGACTATACCAAACAAGTCCCGGTACTGGGGGGATCTTTCCCGCTCCCAATCGAGGTGGTCCCCTTCGGCTGGGGAAGTACGGCACGAGAAATCGAGGCCCTCACGCAGAGTCGTGTGGTGCTTAGGGAACGGAACGGATCGCCGTTCTATACGGAAGCAGGCCACGTGATTCTGGATGCCCATCTCCCACGGATCGACAACCCGCGAAACGTTGAGATCGCCTTGAACATGATTCCCGGAGTCGTCGAGACCGGCCTCTTTGTCGGACGAACAGACCTGCTCATCGTGGGCACACCCACCGGAGTGGAGACCCATCCTGCGAAAAGGCCATGAGTGAGCCGGTCAACAGGCGACACACTCTACAGACCCTCCTAAAGCATGTCCGCTTTCTTTTTGCCGTTTCGCTCACACAGGGCTTAAGCTCATGGCTCCACACTTCCTTGGCACAAGCAGCTCCCGAACGACCGAAAGGTGAGAGTATGAACCAGAACGCTTCTCCAGGCACGCTCGATCCATACCGGCTTCCGAGACATGTGATCCCGATTCGCTACGATCTGCGATTGGAGCCGGACCTGACTGCTGCAAGCTTTGCTGGACAGGAAACCATCACCCTCGTGGTCGATCAGTCGACATCTGACATCGTCCTCAACGCCATTGAACTCGACGTCACCTCGGCGCGGATTGACGGAGATTCAGGCCCGTCAAGACAGGCTACGATCGCGTTGGATGCCTCGCTCCAGCGTTGCCATCTCACATTCGCCACGCCTCTCTCGCCAGGCACCTGGAGGTTGACTGTTACATTCTGCGGGACGCTCAACGACAAGCTTCGCGGTTTCTATCGCAGTACCTACAAAGACGAGCATGGAGCGACCCACAACATGGCCGCGACACAGTTCGAAGCCACCGACGCCCGTCGCGCCTTTCCCTGCTGGGATGAACCGGATTTCAAAGCCGTGTTTGCAACCACGCTGGTCATCGATCCAACTCTCACCGCAGTCTCTAACACGACAATCGCATCCGAAACGCATGCGGGTGGGAAGAAGGTGGTGCGCTTCGCCGATACAATGAAGATGTCCACCTACCTGGTCGCGTTCATCATAGGCCGGATCGAGCCGACCGAACCGGTGATGGTCGGCCAGACCCCTCTTCGCCTGTGGGCGGTCCCTGGAAAAGTGCATCTCGCTCGATTTGGCCAGGACATTGCAGCGGCATCGCTCTCATTTTTTGAGAGTTATTATGGGATCCCGTACCCCGGTGACAAGTTGGACCTCCTCGCCATTCCCGACTTTGCCTCCGGGGCCATGGAAAATCTTGGCGCCATTACCTATCGTGAAACGGCCTTGCTGGTCGATCAGCAGAGCGCCACGCACGGCGAACTTGAGCGTGTGGCCGATGTGGTCGCGCATGAAAACGCCCACATGTGGTTTGGTGATTTAGTCACCATGTCCTGGTGGAATGGGCTCTGGCTGAACGAGGCTTTCGCCACCTTTATGGAGATGTTGGCCGTGGATGCCTGGAAACCGGAGTGGAAGCGATGGGACAGCTTCGGTGTCTCGCGCGCCGCCGCCTTTTCAGTAGACGGACTGCGGAGCACTAGGCCGATCGAATATCCGGTGCAAGCGCCCAAGGACGCCGACGCGATGTTCGACGTCCTCACCTATGAAAAAGGTGCGTCGGTGCTCCGGATGCTAGAACAGCACATTGGACCGACGGTCTTCCGCGACGGCGTTCGTGACTATTTGCACGCGCATGCCTATGGGAACGCAGACACGAACGATCTCTGGGTCTCGCTGGGAAAAATCGCCAAACAGCCGGTGCCTGAACTCATGAACGGATGGATTTTCCAACCAGGGTTCCCGCTCGTGACCGCCACTGTCAGTCCATCATCCAAGCTCACGATCAGACAACAACGGTTCAGCTACCTGAGCGACGAGCAGTCCAGCCCATCACAAGACCAGCGTTGGCAAATCCCGCTCCAGATGCGAGTCACCGCCGGCGGCAAGACTAACACCTCGCGCATGCTGTTGACGGAGAAGGACACGACATTCCTGCTCCCCAACGATTGGGAGTCCGTCCTGCTCAACGAGGGAGGCCATGGTTTCTATCGGGTGCGCTACGCATCAGACCTGCTCAGTCGGCTCCTGAACGCCGGCATCGACCGACTCGCTGTCACCGAGCGGTTCAACCTCATCAACGACGCCTGGGCCACCACCGTCGCCGGCTTCATGCCTCTCACGGACTATCTTGACCTGACAGCCCGCTTCACCGTGGAGCGGGACAAGAATGTCTGGGCTGTGTTATTCGACTCCTTCTCCTTCCTGAACCGAATCATCACCGTGGAAGATCGGCCAGCGCTCGAGGCGTTCGTACGCGGTCGGGTCGGTCCCGCTGTCGCGGACTTGGGCTGGGCACCTCGGAGCGGTGAGAGTGAAGGGACGAAGCAACTGCGGGGTGAACTGATCGGCGCACAGGGTAAACTCGGCAATGATCCTGTTATCCAACGACGCGCAGCCGAGCTATACCGAGCTTACCGCAACGATGCGACAGCCGTTGATCCCAATGTCGTTCCGTCACTCGTTGCGATCCTCGCACATATAGGCGACACAACCCGGTACGACGAATTTAACGAACGGTTCCGCACTGCCGCTACACCGCAAGAAGAACGGCGCTATCTCTTCTCTCTCTCGGCATTCCAGCCCGAAGCATTACTCGAACGCACACTCGCCCGCACCATCAGCGGAGAAATCCGTACACAAGACGCGCCGTTTCTCGTCAGCGCCGTCCTGGGCAATGTCTATGGCAGAGAATTGGCCTGGGCTTTTGTGAAAACGAACTGGGAAAAGATGGACCAATTGTTCCCCAAACAAGGGCTGCGCCGCATGTGCGGCGGGATCGTCAGCCTCGCCACACCTGAACTCGAACGAGATGTGCAGAAGTTCTTCGCCTCACGCCAGATCGATCTGGGAGGGAAAACCCTGGAACAATATCTTGAGCATCTACGGATTACCGTTGCGTTCCGTGAACGGGAAGGAACGGTGCTGCGTCGCTACCTCCAGGCCTCTCTCTGAGCAACCCAAAGGGATATCCCGCCATGGTCATGCAACACAAAAATAAGGGAAGTGAAGCCGGTTCTTTCGCCAACTAGCCGATCCGGGTTCATCAACCGCACATTGGGGAAAACTCGTAACAGCGAGCTGGACTCTCCTTCTAGCCCCCCCTACAAGAGGGGCTTGTCGTATCGCCATAGGCTTCGCTACAATTAGTCGGCTGGATTTTGCTTGCAATCAGCTTTTAGAGCTTGTATGGACCATGACTCTCGCAATGCGCACGTGGAATTGCCCGCGATGCGGGACATCTAAAACGCGGTTGGCGCCTCGAAGAGGCGTGACCGATCGCCTGCTCAGCGCCCTGACCATTTATCCGGTCCGATGCCAACTCTGTACGCACCGATTCACCACGTTCCTTGGCCGCATGAAGGCAAATCCTCGCCGCAACTATGACCGAGTCTCGGTCCAGTACCCAGCACAGGTTCGTCCCACCCATGATCCAAGCCAGAGCGTCGTCGTTGAAGGGACACTGTCGAATTTGTCTCTTCGAGGGTGCCGCGTACGCACGAGCCAGCGCATTCCGATGGGATGCCAGGTAATGTTGGAATTTCATCCAGCCGAATACGATGATCCCATCATGATTGACGGCGCCATTGTGCGCTCTCGCTGCACCGAAGGGATTGGGCTCCGCTTTTCCAGCCTCCTCCGATCAGAGGAACGACGTCTCCGCCACATCCTCGATCTGCGCCTGCCCGATCACGCAATCTGATTGTCGATTCTCTCCTTTACCCATTCTGTCTGAAAGCGTGGCCGACCCTGTTCGCGGCTTCTCCCTCTTCAGTCCTCTTAGCAACCGGCCGGTTGTCTCCAGTGCGCGCGTCCAACGAGGGCCTTCTGCGAGGTAATTGGTGCGTCTTGGTGCACCGAGGTGGTGGGTGAGAATATACGCATTGCGCGAGCAAGAAGACGACCGGCTTGGTTGCATCCTTTACTCGTGCCGAAGCACGGCTAGCGGCGGTTGTCCCAGAATCCGATAGGTACTCGAAAAACCCACTATCAGCGTCAGCAGCATCGTCAATAGGAGACCGGCCCCAAGCACCCATGGGCGAATGCTCCAGGGAAGATCGAAAACCAGCCGAAGCACTGCCCCTGATAACACACTCCCGAGCATCAGTCCGATCAACCCAGCCACCGCACCCAACAGAGCATACTCAATGGCAAAGGCACGCGCAATCAGGCCGCGGGTGGCCCCGAGCGCCTTTAGAATGACCGATTCGTAGAGACGTCGATAGCGCGTCGCGGCGAGCGCCGCCGCCATGACAACCCCGCCGGCCAAAAGGCAGAATAGCGCCATCGCCCTGATCGCGAGCGAAAGACGATCGAGAACACGTGCGAAACCCTCGAGCACGTCGCCAATATTTATCGCGCTGACGTTTGGGAATGAGGCGACGACCGCCTGTTGCAACGGCACCTCTTCCTGTGGCGAGACTCGCACCGTCGCCACATAGGTAAACGGCGCCCCTTCAAGCGCACCTGGAGACAAGATCATGTAGAAGTTTGTCGAGAAATTCCCCCACTCGACTTTGCGAATACTGCTCACCCGCGCCGACAACGTGGCCCCCTGAATATCGAATTCTACGATCGAGCCGATCGTGAGACCCAAATGCATGGCAGCCTCTTCTTCCATCGAAAGCTGCGGGGTCGAGAAGCTCTGCCCGGGCTTCCACCATTCCCCTTTAACCAGCTGATTGCCTTTCGGTAGCTGTTCAAGAAATGTCAGCACATACTCCCGGGTGAGGTACCACTGTTTTCCTCGTTCCTCTTTGCCTTCCATGCGCTTGGCGTCCTTCTCCGCTCCTTCTTCTGCCATGACGACATGTCCATCGATCGCATGGAGTCGCGAACGCACCAGCGGTGTGAGCTCTGGATGCGCTCGATCTGGTTGTCGGTCTACCAACGACATAAACTCCTTCGCTTGATCCGGCTGAATGTCGATAAAGAAAAAGGTTGGGGCATCCGTCGGCCGATTCTCCTGTACTTGGTGGAGTAATGCCTGTTCCACCAGCGATACCGTCACAATCACCATTACTCCGATGCCGATGGCAACCATGATGCCCGCCGCCTGCCCTCCCGGGCGTACGACATTACCCAGGGCATAGCGAAGACTCAAGATGCGAGGCAGTGGCAGCCAGGTCAGGCCTCGCACGAATACCCGCGCACAAACAAAGAGAACCGTAATCGCGACAAGCAACGCTCCAAGAAACATCAAGCCGACCGACCACGAACCTGCTTGCCACACAGAAAGGGCGGAGAGCCCGAGGATGATCCCTCCTGCCGTGCCGACATTCAAGCGATCGGCCAGTCCCCATTTCACCCACCATCGGGATGGCAGGGCGTCATGCTCCATTGTCGTCTGTTCTGCATCGCGCCGGAAGATCGCACCCGGGTGGATCTCTCGAATCTTCAGCAGGGGCCACAGGGTAAACAGCAGCGTCGACAATAGTCCGAGCGTCGCCCCTTTCATCATGGGCCCGATCGACGACCACGACAAATCTGTGGAAACGCCGAGTTGATCGAGGAGATCGGACACAAACAGACCGGCCATGAGGGATGGCAGTCCTTGTTGGAGCGCAATCCCCAACAGAATCCCAGCGATGCTCCCTATACAACCCAAGAGGATCGCTTGCACCACATACATCGAGACCACTGTGGCCGAATCCGCGCCGACCGCTTTTAGAATCGCGATCGTCCGCAGTTTGTCCCGCAAGAACGCATGAATCGAGGTCCCCACCCCCAGCCCTCCAATGAACAGCGCAGTGAGGCCGATCAGCCCGAGATAACGGGAGAGTTGGTCGAGAAACTGCCTCAACTGTGGCTGGGCCGTGCGATAGCTGGATACGCGCGCGGAATCTGCTGCCAGCCGACCGCGCAGCTCAGAGAGGAGCGGCTCCACCGGCATACCTGGCCGCATCTTCACGAGGTATCGTTCTCGCACCCGGCTTCCAGGCTTGATCAGCTCAGCCGCCTGTAATCCCTCCTGCGCAATCATCACCCGAGGGCCCAAGCTGAAGGCATTGGCCATTCGATCCGGCTCCGTCCGCACGATGCCGGTAATCAGAAACATCGCTTGACCGATCTTCAATTGATCCCCGATCGAGAGCCTCATCCGAATCAGTAGTGGCTCCTGCACCACCGCTCCAAAACAAGAATGCCCCCCACAGCGGCGCTCATCCGGATGTAACAGGACATCAAGCGATTGCGCTGGGTCGAGTCGGATCGCCCCATACAAGGGATAGGTCGATTCGACCGCTTTGAGCTCAATGATCTGGGTCGCTTGGGTCGCCTGTGTCACAGAAGACCCCTGAGTCACACGTACAGCCATGGCCACGAGCTCGCTCACATGTGTGAAGGCCATGCCTCGCTCGCCCATTGAGTGCAACACCGCCTGTCCGGCGAGACTCAGAGGATGAGTCAGACGAACTTCGAGATCACCGCCTAACAGCCCCCGCGCTTCTTTTGTGACAGCGCGATCCACACTCGTGCCAAACAGCGATACCCCCACCAACGCCCCGACGCCGATTGCGATACAAGCGAAGAAATAGAGAAAGTGCCGCCAGGCACCCCTGGTTTCACGCCAGGCCATTCTCAAGACGAAGGGATTCACTGAGATGACTCTACGACCCGATCGTCTGAGTCGGTGAAGGTATCGGATTCGATGCGGCCGTCCCGCAACGCAATCACGCGCTCCATTAAAGCGGCCATGGCTCGATCATGCGTGACGAGGACCAACGTGGTGCCATAGTCGCGATGGAGAGAAAGGAGCAGATTCATCACCTGTTGTCCCGTGGCTGAATCCAAGTTGCCGGTCGGCTCGTCGGCCAAGAGAATCGGTGGGTGACAAGCGAACGCTCTAGCGACAGCCACCCGCTGCTGCTCGCCTCCCGACAGTTGGACGGGATAGTGGTGCTGTCGATCTCCCAGACCGACAGCCCTCAACAAATTCACCGCACGATCCTGCGCCGTACGTATTCCTGCCAACTCTAACGGCACCAGTACATTTTCTAGGGCGGTGAGGGTGGGAATGAGATGAAAGGATTGAAAAATGTAGCCGATGTGATCGCGACGATACCGCGCCAAGTCACTCTCGCGCATTGTAGAGACCTCTACGTCGTTTAATTTGATGGAGCCCGAGGTCGGTCGATCCAGTCCCGCGATGAGGCCAAGCAAGGTGGACTTACCACTCCCCGATGGGCCGACGATGGCCACGCGCTGCTTATCTGGAATCTCGAGGGTGACATCATCCAGGATCGTGATCTGATGGCCTCCGCCGGCCAGGCACATCGTCAGGTGCGAAAGGGAGATCATATAGTCCACCAGCCTCCCACAGTATTGTCCAGGTGAAGCCTGTATTATACTGGAGGATGATGCACCGTTCATGGATACTCACAAAACTAATATCCATCCTCTGCCTATCCTTGATTATCCCCTATGGCTGTGATCGCGGCAGCGCTCCCTCTTCTCCGCCCCCATCTTCGAGCCCTCCTCGCGATGGGTTTGGACAACGCCTGGGAACTGACGTCACAGCGCAACCGGGCCTATCGAACACTGAAGTATCCGCCGAACGCCCACGGATCGTCGCCTTCGGAAACAGCTTGACGGCCGGATTAGGTGTGGCAGCGGATGAATCGTATCCTGCACAACTACAGCGAAAACTGAATGCCTTAGGCTATCCCTATCGGGTCGTGAACGCGGGAGTCAGCGGTGATACGACAGCCGGCGGAACCCGGAGGGTCTCCTGGGTCCTGAGCAGCAAACCGTCCATCGTCATTCTGGAATTAGGCGGCAACGACGGGCTACGCGGCCTCAGCCTTCAAGAGACAAAAGCCAACCTTGAACGGATCATTCAACAACTCCAAAACGTCTCGGTCACCGTCATGTTAGCTGGGATGAAACTGCCTCCTAATTATGGAAAGGAATATACCTCTGGGTTTGAAGCGCTCTACCATGGCTTAGCGAAACAATATCATCTTACGCTGATTCCATTTTTTCTCGATGGTGTGGCAGGTTCGTCTTCGCTCAACCAGCCCGACGGCATCCATCCCACCGGAGAGGGCTATCGACTGATTGTCGAGAAGGTTTTCCCAGTGCTTGAGCCACTGCTGAAGCGGAACCGGTAAGGTAGCCCATAGAAATAGGCATCGGGCAGGGAAGGTCCCTGCCCGATATGGGAACACATCGGGCAGAGGCCGAGTCCGACAGATAGATGGAATGCGCGACCTTAGGATTTTTTAAAGAATGAATCGTAGACGCCGTAGGCCAGAATTATTCCGATCAATACATAATACATGCTGCTGATCCCACTATAGTCCGGTGGCCCATCGCCTGATGGCGCATTCGCCAGCACGTGGGATACACCGGCCAGCAAGACCGTACCCGCCACTGCGACAACCCCTGCACATATCTTTTTCATGACAGAATCCTCCTCAGGTTGAACAAAACGAGGGGCGTATTATACTGAAGTTGCCAGACATGGCGCAATGGCAGTTAGGATGAAACGGAGACCGGAAAGTAAAGCCGAGCGGGATGGGCTAGGAGGTGGCAGAGGTATTGGCAAGTGCTTTCAGTGCCGTCGAGACCTCCCTGAAAGAATGAGCAAGCTTGTCGAGTTGAGTCCCCTTTGACAATACTTCGCTTGAAACAGATTTGAGTTGACTGTCATAGCTTCCGATCTCGGAGGCAATATCGGAAACCTTCGCGAGCATCTCTTTACAAGCAGTTAGTTCCTGCTGCAGTAGCTGAGAACTGGCCTGGGTGGCCTTGGTCTCGTCCAGAGAAACTTGAAGCTGTTGCGTCAATCGGACGACATAGGCTTCTCGGTCCCGCATGTCGGACTCCAGGTTGATCCGAAATTCTTCGCCCTCTCGGCGGCGCTCCTCCAGACTGCGAATGGCATGAATCCAGGGAGAGAGATCGCCGCCTAGCTGGGGCGAATCTGGCAACGGTTGCCCATGCTCTAACGCCTTTATCGCGGGTTGCAGCCATTCGACGAATGCCATCACCTCGCCCAGCTTCAAGTCGGTGGCCAAAGCCGGGCTCGACGCAGACGCACCATTGCCATTCGGAGAGGCCTGTGCCGTCTGCGGGGGAACGGACGATTTCGTCTTCTTCGGCTGGCCATTCCTTGGTTGTGCCCAACGATGATATTCCAACAGGACCGCGATACAATGACGGCACATCGGTTCTTCCGACAGCGAACAGCTGCATTTCGAGATCAGATGCCCCTCCTTGAGACGAATCGTCTGTTCGTAGAGGCCAGAATTCCCGATGACGGCGGACGAGATCTGGGCGTCATCAGCCTCGACGATCCGAACGCGATTTTCAGAGAGGTACTGATTGCCTATATGAAAGGCATTGCGATCAACCACCGCCTGGATCATCGGAGGATCCAGGAAGCTTAACCGCTCAGCGGAACAGGGTATCTTGTTTCGCATGCGCTGCATTACCACCCGCAACAACTCCAACCAATGTTCCGGTGTAGTCTGAAACAGACCAGGGAAACTGTCAAGAATGTATCAGTTTTCACCAGGCAGTCACATCACCGTTGGCCTCTTCTCTCGATGCCCAGCAACACACACACATGTTGATCACACGGCACCAGTTCAAGTGGATTTTGGAGATAGACTTGCCTCCGAGCTGGATTCCGAGTCGTCCGTACGAGCTGTGCGGGCTCGCTCCAGCACCACATCACACGGTTAGATCCGCGAGTGAGACCCATCACAGAAGGGAGGCTTCTTCGTCTGCTTACAGCCACAGAATGCCACTCGTTTCTTTTCGTAGAAATAAGTCTCCATCGGTGAGAACGCTGTACCCGTATGGGATCCATCGCAAAACGGTTGGGTCTTTGATCGACCGCACTGACACCAGTAGACAGTTCCTGGACCGACCTCCTTCACGCAAGGAATTCTCTGAGCGATCACCGGTTTCTCTGACATGGACGCCTCCTTAAGTAACCATTGGTTAAGGTGAGAGGGGGAGGCAAGAGGAATCAGCCAATACCAAACCGCCTTCCGCCTCTCACCCTGCACCATTTCGTGAGACTATCGGCATCGGCGAGGCGGCCCTTGCGTACTGAGCGGTGTCAGCCACAGATAATCTGCAATCCTCTCGCGAATCATGTCTTGTAATTCCTCCGTACGACCCATCTCAAAGGACGTCATATAGACGCTGACCTGTCGGACCTGATCAGCCATGCGGCGGGCCACTCGCTTCGGTACCGGAAGGTTATACTGAATGTGTCCGCCCCCTGTATAGCTCACCAGCGGCCCAGCCATCGTATTGGTCCCCGAGCGAATCTGGTTGAGGCGATGGACCAACGTCTTAGCCATTCCTTCATCGCGAACCATTGAGGCTTCGAACATCGCATGATAGGTGCTGTCAGCCCCTCCACCATGACAGGCCTGAAGTTGCTGCAGAATACGGGTTCGATAGACCGGATCATCGACAATGACTTCGTCCTTCATGCCCCACTGGGCCATCATTGGATCAGACCCTGCCCGAGCCAAACCGTTCTTAGCAACAATCCGCACTAAGGCCTTGGGAGGATTCATGGCATCGACAACCCAATGTTCTACTTTTGCCAACCGAACCAGCGGTTCATAATCTTCATACGGACCGCCCCAGTTCTGTTGCCACATGACGGCGTCTAGGAATTCCTGGCGGTTCATGTCGGAACCGGAAAGATACTGATCCAGTGCCGCCTGACCGTCCCAGCCGAACATTTCCATGGCCAAGACCGGTATACGCCCCTCAGCTTTCAGCTTCCGCAGAACTGTCATCGCCGCCTCTATATGAAACCGATTGTGATGTTCCTCGCCCAGATAAATGACGTCCTGCTGGAGCAAAAACCCCGTCCACTGGTCGAAGGAGACCGGTTGACCCGTCGCCGTATCAATAACCTGCCCTTCCTTGAACGGCGCATGACGCCCGTCCTGTGAGGCGGCAGAAGACTTGACGCCCTCTCCACTCGTGCAAGCCACTGTGATCCACAATGCCCCGACGACCAACAGTACCCTGGATGTGACGAGAATGACCCGTGTCGCGAACAGCACTGGTGTCTTGTGCATAGGCTCTACCTAACACAGCACTCTCGGGACGGCAACCTTGACGCTCATGGACTAGGTCGCTATGCTGCCCCATATTCATATTCACCGACAGACATCGACAGAGCTACCATCACGACGACGCACCAACCGACTCATGAATTCCATAGCACAGGTCCTTGCAGACTTTCGTTCACAGGTCACCCAGCTCTTGCAGGAACGCGACAAAGAATGGGAGGCCTCACGCAAACTTGTTGAGGCCAAGCAGCTGACTTCGACATTGAGACGGTTGATCGACGAAGCCCACCGCGTCGATCTTCCCGTCACAATCAGAGATGCGATCACCCTGGCGTTGGGACACCCAGAAGCCACACGAATTCAGGATCTCCCAGGCCCCCGACTCAAAGAACTCACAGGGCTCCCCCCGACCAAGGCCGTGCGCGCCCTCTGTGTCTGGTTCGGCATCGTTGAAGGTCCGACATCGCAGTGGCCGGTGACCTCCCTACAGAGCGGAGAGATTGAGGCATTCGCCCATTCCCACTTTAATCCCTTTGACCTGCTGCTCGATGTGGATGTGGCTTCCCTTCTCGATATAGGGGCCGGCGACCTTTCCTTTCCCACGGAATTGGTCGAGTTATACGTAGGCCCCCTTCAACAACGACAGCGCGAATTGCTTCTTCATGCGCTTGATCGGCTTCACCCAGGCTCAAAGCTGGGTGGTCCACTCCATCCGGAACGGGAGAGACTCAACGGTCTGCGGTCTCGGACCGGGTTGTCGTTTCAATTCTATGGGAACCAAGACATGTTTGACTTGGATAGCCTCGATCAAGCCGGGAAGCTCGCACGGCGCTATACAATCGCGACTTGCTGGTCTCCTGCGACACCCACGTTTGCCTACGAACCGAGCCGAATGTCCGACCAGACCATCGCTCAGGAGCTCTATCGAACCAAAGGCACTTTCCGACAGACTCACTTTTCAGGCGAACCGGCCCTGGAGGTCCAGCATGGGGACCGTGCGCTCCTCTTTCCACCGTGGAAATTCGAGATCAGAGGCCCCCTCGCCCTGCTCGACCTGTTGGCTCGTCGAGGATTGCTCTGTGTCCTCGGAGCCGTCGATACCCAGGTCTTCTGGGAAATCCTGTCACAACTCCTCGATGACACCCGCTATCGACCGGACAATCAGCCGTTCACATCTGACAATCTTCCGACGATTTTCGGCGAGATCTTCGAGCGACTCTCGCGTCTTGAGCTCGGCGAGACCCTGAACCTGTCAGACTACGGTCCATTACGCAGACAAATTCCACGAGTCCTCCCCCTTCTTCCGGTGCAGAATCCTTCCTATCGTTTCCACTCCGTTCAGGTTCGCCGTGGCGCCGTCTTTTCAGGAATGCCTGCTAGCAGTACCGCCCGGCGGTTTGCTGACATGGTGGAAGAAACCCCTCCCTGGCTGTTGATTCTCGTACCTGAATAGAACTAAACACGAATAGTTCTACCGGCGCAAACCCCTACGAGTCGCCCTCTCGAGACTACTCGATGCGAAAACTCACGTGATAATTGACCGCTTCCAAACCCTTTGCTAGACTTCGATCGTGCCAGATCACCACCCATTCCTGAACGACCAGGACCACTAATCCCACATGAGTTCAGCTCACACCATCCGGGCAATCCAGGACAATATTGCCCTGGTCATCAAGGGGAAACCCCATGTCATCGAGATGACAGTGGTCTGTCTTCTCGCCCGTGGCCATCTGCTGCTCGAAGATGTTCCTGGCGTCGGCAAAACCACTCTGGCACATAGCTTGGCCCGATCGGTTGACTGTTCGTTCAAACGTATTCAATTTACCAGCGATCTCTTGCCTTCCGACATCGTCGGTGTGTCCATGTTTAACAGACAAAAACAAGGGTTTGAGTTCATACCCGGTCCGATCTTCGCCAACATCGTGCTGGCCGACGAGATCAATCGCACTACGCCAAAGACTCAGAGCAGTCTCCTGGAAGCGATGAGTGAAGCACAGATTTCCGTCGATAATCAGACGCATCTGCTGGAGCAGCCCTTTATGGTCATCGCCACGCAGAACCCTGCTGAATACCATGGAACATTCCCTCTTCCGGAATCTCAACTCGACCGGTTTCTAATGCGTCTCTGTATTGGATATCCCACGTTCGAGGAAGAGAGGAAGGTCCTCGACCGTCCGCATTCGTTGCACCCCGCCGAAACACTGGAAGCTGTGCTGTCGGACCACGAAGTATTGGCACTGCAGGCATGCGTGGATCAAGTACACATGGAAGAGAGTTTGACGGACTACCTGCTCGCGATCGTGCAGGCGACCCGCCAAAGCGAGCTCTTATCCCTGGGAGTCAGCACACGAGGAGCCCTGGCGCTGAACAAAGCCTCCAAGGCCTTGGCGGTTGTCCGCGGACGCGACTACTGTCTCCCCGACGACATCAAGGAACTGGCGCCGGTCGTGCTGTCCCACCGCGTCATGCTGAACCGTACCCATGGCATGCGGACGCAGAGCTTCGAACAGGCGGAGCGTATGGTGCTCGACATCATCGAAACCGTCCCCGTCCCTGTCTAGACGGTCACAAATTGGCACCTCGGGCAACTGGACGAGCTACACACGTGAAGCACCCATTTCTCAATCTTCGTGCCTCCTCACCCTTCTGCTTCGTCCGAAGCATGACCCGACAACGGTCTATTCGTCTCACGTCTGAAGGGGCCAGGTTTCTTCTCTTCACATTAGGGATCGGACTCGCTGCCATTAATACCGGCAACAATTTGTTTTACTTAATCCTCGCGATGATGCTTAGCCTTATCGTGATCTCCGGTTTGCTTTCGGAGCACTGTCTTCGGCGATTAGAATTTCGTCGGCATGTGCCGGATCTCATCATGGCCAACGAGCCATCCACCCTCACACTCTCGGTCGCCAACCGGAACCGGCACCTACCCAGTTTCTCCCTGCAATTACTCGATGTCACCGAAGGCCAAGATGTCGACCGAGGTCTCTCTATTCCCTTCTTGCCCCCGCAGAGTTCCGTGCTCATGTCCTATCCACTGCTTGCCACAAAACGGGGCAGGATCCGGCTCGAAGGCATCCGGGCTCAAACGCTGTTCCCCTTCGGACTGTTTCTCAAGAAAGGACTCTACCCTACGGAAGCACATCTCCTCGTCAGTCCCCCCATCAAGCCGCTCACCTTGCGATTCGTGGATGAATTGGTGAGCGAAGGGCAAGGAGAGTCCCTCCCACGACGAGGACATGGAACCCAACTTTACAATCTTCGCCTGTATCAACCAGGCGATGACTCGCGAACCATCCATTGGATGACCACGGCCCGCACCTCCCAGCTGATCGTGAGGGAAACCGAAACAGAGGATCAGCGGCGCATCACGATCATCCTCTCAATCGTGGCCCCAGAAGAATGCGAACCCCTGTTCGAACGAAGCGTGACGTTCGTAGCATCACTCCTCTGGCAACTGACAGAACGGGCCTACCCTGTGCGAGTCATTATAGGGGCAGAAGACTCAGGACTCGGCTCGGGATCCGCTCATCTCTTGGCAATGCTGCGCCTGTTAGCATTATGCGAGCGACAGTCCCCTGAAATTGGCCTCGGCCGCCCCGGCGAACACTCCCCGCTTACCCATGGAAGCGATCAGGGCTATACGGTGGCGGTCATACCCTGGTCGGACCAGGCGGCGCCCATAGATACGGGGCAAGCCGATCGGGTGCTCCAGGCAACTCAACTCGAAGAATTGACGCATGCCTTTTGATCAGGCTTTTGTCCTCAGCTCCCTCCTCCTCGCCACCACAGCCTTCAGCGGACTCGTGCTTGCGCAGAGCGTCCCGCTTTGGCTTGCCCTCCTCACAGGGATCATCCTCATCGTCTCGCTGCTTCATACAAATGGGGTCCTTTTCGTTCAACGGGCGATGGCAAAGGTTACCGTCTCTCCAACCCTGTGGAATGGCCTATTGATCGGCGTCTTTGTCATATTCCTGATCGATCTCATCATGGTTTCACGAGACCTCCTCCCAGCTGGTATCCACTTTTTGGTCATGCTGCTGGGTATCAAAGTGCTCACCCTTCAACAGCGGCGTGATTATCGGCACTTGTATGCTATCAGTCTCATGGCAATCCTGGCTTCCGCATCCCTCACGACCGATGTATGGTATGTCCCGATTTTTCTGCTGTATCTCCTCGCGGCTATCTGGACACTCTTGCTGTATCACTTGACGCAAGAGACGGAGGAAAACAGTGCCGTCGTCACACTTACGAGTACGGCGGCCTGTCAAGCGACATTCCCGAGCCGCATTACTCACCGCTTCTTTTGGTTGACGAACGGAACCGCCGCCCTAACGGTTGTCCTGACGCTCGCCATTTTCTTTCTTATCCCTCGCATCGGTGCAGGCGTGCTGCAGAAGACGACTGGAGAAGCCCTGCGGACGACGGGGTTTTCCGGCCGGGTCGACCTAGGGACAATCGGGGCAGTCAAGCAAGATCCTCAGATCGTCATGCGGGTTGAATTGCCGGACCAACCTGCTATCGAAAAAGATCGCCTCTACCTGAGAGGCCTCGCCTACGATCGGTACAATGGACGATCATGGAGCAACAGCGGAACTCGCCGACGCTCCTTGAGTCTCGTGGCTGATGGAACATTCCTCACTCGCCCTGCTGGTACCCATACTTCAGACAGCCTGTCTAGAACGATCCACCAGGACATCCTGTTGGAAGCGCTCGATACCGCGGTCCTGTTTGCTGCGCCATTCGCTGAATTCGTGAACGGCGAGTTTCTCACTATGCAGACCGATCTCATGAGCGGGCTCCACCTGCCATTTCCTCCTTCTTCCCGCATCAGATATTCCGTCACCTCTCAAATCCCGCAGCTCGTCGCAGGCGATCGAACCGCCTCGGTCCTAGTCTACCCCGACTCGATCCGCTCCCACTACCTTCAGGTTCCCATGGGATCACAGCAGGTTGCAGACTTGGCGCAGCGCATCAGCCGACAGGCCACGACCCCGTTTGAGCAAACGTTGGCAATTCAACAGCACCTCTTGGAAAATTATCTCTACAGCATTGAAGCCGACACGGCTACGCTCAGTCATCCGCTCGAGGAATTTCTTTTTACACGCAAAACCGGGTACTGCGAACATTACGCAACCGCCATGGTCGTGATGCTGCGGAGCATAGGGATTCCCGCTCGACTAGTGACAGGATTCCTCGCTACAGAATGGAATGAATATGGGGGCTACTTCACCATACGCCAGCGGGATGCCCATGCCTGGGTCGAGGTGTACTTTCCTCACTCCGGCTGGATCACCATGGATCCCACTCCCACCGTCAGCACAGCAGCTGGCACCTCTCGCTGGGAGTCCCTCAGCCGGTTCGGGGAATCCGTTCAATTACAGTGGGATCGCCTGTTCGTCCATTATGGCGCGAAGGATCAACTGGCAGTCGTTCATGGAGTACGGGAAGGCAGCGATGCGTTGCGTGAAAGAGTGAGCCGCTGGGTTTCATCGCTGAGTGCCCCGATAAGCCAGGTCCTCAGTCGACTGACGCGCATGGCACGGACGTTCCAGCCTGGCATGCTGGCACTCGCCACGGCAATGGTGGTGATGGGTCTGGCCTTACTCCTCCTTCTGCTTCGGGATAGGATAAGACTCTGGGTCACTACACATCTTCCGATATCGCGCCCGCAGCTTGCGATCGTCCAACTCTATTGTTGTATGCTTCGCACGGTGGAAAGGCACGGTGTGAGTAAACCTCCAGCCACCACCGCCAGTGAATTTGCCAGACTGATTGAACAGAAATGGAGAGCCGCCGGTCCCATCGTGATTAATGTGACCGCCCTCTATCATCAGGGACGATTTAGCCGAACCCCGCTTACCTCGGAAGAACTTTCTCGTGCTGCTAAGCTAGTGGGCCGCCTGCAATCCCTCATACATGCGGTCAGCTAATACCTTATCACTGTATGGTCTCGATCCTCTCCAGGCCCGGCGAGGGTCGCATCCATTTCCCATTGCCCCTGTGAGCATTGCGCAACCCGCTTGCCAACTTGCCAATGAACTGAGGCTTGCCTAAGAAGCGGACTACCGCCACCGCACTTGATGGCTCCCTCACAAGCTTATGCCGTTCATGAGCGAATTGCATTACTGTACAATTTCCTCTTCTCCCACCACAAAGAACTCCGTCACGTACCGACAGAGAATCTGGAGCGTCAGCTCCCCAGATTTGCACAAAGGTCATCGGCAAGCGTGTTCTGTTCGGATTGGGCATGGGAACGACACGGTTCTTTTCGACCTAGTGCATCGCATCCAAGGTCCCGGTCGACTCGCAGGCAAAGCTGGTCAGGCGCAGTCCGGGTGCCTGTGCGGCAAGACTGAGACCGGAAAGCAAACTCTCGTCACCGACCGGTGCAAGCACGATATCGAGATCGGCAACTTGATCGAGAAGCTCGATCATCACAATCCCTTGATGGGCTATCACGAACGGATCGTTAAACGGCTGAACTACGACCGCCTGCTGGATACTCACGAGTTCGAGCAATTTTGTATCAGCATAGTTCCGATCTTCGGCCACGTGCATCTATAGCCTCGTAACCCAGAACCGCAGGATACTTCATCCCAGAGTACAGTCCGGGGTATCACGATATCGGCGATCGTTCCCCTAAGGCCACAAGCCAGCGCAAGTCCTTGCACATGATTCCATCACGAGATCTCCGTCGCGAATATACGAGACGGCTGCGAGAAATCAACTGGCAGCTCGGGTGATATGCCTCAGAAATTCGAAGGCGCCCACATGCTGGAAGTTTTCACACTTAAGAAAGAAAGACCCGAGGAAGGCCTCTCGAGAGTAGGAGACTGTGTGGAGCGGGAAACGGGATTTGAACCCGCGACCCTCGCCTTGGCAAGGCGATGCTCTACCACTGAGCTATTCCCGCTTGATCACAGTCCGTCAGAGGGGTGGGATTCTACTGAGCAGGAATAGGGCTGTCAAGCAATCTACAGGCTCCTTCTTCATTATTATCTTCATTATCTTCGTTACAACGGGTTAATTATGCTACTAAAAGGTAACACGAGAATATTATTATCAAGCCTTTGATTTTCCTAACGTTTATGGTTCGAAATTGGATTGGTACTTATTGAGTGATACGGGTGCTACTCAGCTATACATATCAAAGCATCTTTAATAATACGATCACATTAGTTTAAATTATTATTACTATTCAATTACTTAGCCTACTTCTTCCAAATCAAACAGATTCATAAAATTTGGTGCACATATTGCGAACATTGAAGGCCCATGATGCCAGGAGGGCAATACAAACTGTCAGGCTTAGCCATGAATTATTGGTCGATGACAGGTTCAATCCTCCTCACTTTCTGGCAGCTCTCTGAGGAAGGGGGTGGTCTAAATTTCCACTGTGCGTCAGTGAAGTCGCGTGGGCTTATTGAAGCTCTCAACTCTTAGGAGGTGTGACCCATGTTTTTGTCACGTAGGCAGTTCTTAAAAGTCTCCGTGGGGACAGTGGCCGCGGTGGCGGTGGCCGATAAGGTCCTGGCGTTGACCGCGCTCCAGCCGGTCATCGAGGTGGGCAATCCGCTGGGGGAGTATCCGGACCGGTCCTGGGAACGGGTCTATCACGATCAATACCGGTACGATTCCTCGTTTACGTGGTGCTGTTCGCCGAACGACACGCACGGGTGCCGCATCCGGGCCTTCGTCCGCAACGGCGTCGTCATGCGGGTCGAGCAGAACTACGATCACCAAACCTATGAAGACCTCTACGGCAACCGCGGGACCTTCGCGCACAACCCCCGGATGTGCCTGAAGGGATATACCTTCCATCGCCGCGTCTATGGGCCCTATCGGTTGAAGGGGCCCTTGATGCGCAAGGGGTGGAAAGAGTGGATGGACGCGGGGGCACCGGAACTGACCCCGGATGTCAAACGCAAGTACAAGTTCGACGCGCGGTTCTTAGACGACATGATGCGGGTGTCGTGGGACACGGCGGCGACCTATGCGGCGAAGGGGTGCATCATCATCGCCACGCGGTACAGCGGCGAAGCGGGGGCGCGGCGCCTGCGGGAGCAGGGCTATGCGCCGGAAATGATCGAGATGATGAAAGGGGCGGGGGTGCGCTGTTTCAAGCATCGCGCCGGGATGCCGGTGCTCGGGATCATCGGCAAGATGATGAACACCCGCTTCAACGGCGGGGTGCTGCCGCTCCTGGATTCCTGGATCCGCAAGGTGGATCCGGATCGCGCGCAGGGGGGCAAGTACTACTCCAACTATACCTGGCACGGGGACCAGGACCCCTCGCATCCCTGGTGGAACGGGACGCAGAACTGCGATATCGATCTGAGCGACATGCGCTTCTCCAAGCTGAACACCAGCTGGGGCAAGAACTTCGTCGAGAACAAGATGCCGGAGGCCCACTGGAAGCTCGAATCGATCGAGCGCGGCGCCCGGATCGTGGTGATTACGCCGGAATACAATCCCACGGCCTATCGCGCCGATTACTGGATTCCGGTGCGCCCCGAGACCGATGGCTGCCTGTTCCTGAGCACCTGCAAGGTCATCCTGGATGAGAACATGCAGGACATCGATTACATCAAGGGGTACACCGACCTGCCGCTCTTGGTGCGGACGGACACCTTGCAATACCTGGATCCCCGCGAGGTGATCCCCGAGTACAAGTTCCCGGACTTCACGAAGAGCTATTCGGGGCGGGTGCAGGCGCTCAAGGCCGAGCAGATCGAGCGGCTGGGCGGGTTCATGGTGTGGGATCAGGC